>Ga0137407_10000366_pt1 | contig 31908 bp, 28 predicted proteins | sample CZOMad2_2_16fung_FD_108410 | JGI IMG/M metagenome (GOLD analysis project Ga0137407, IMG submission 108410) | Vadose zone soil fungal communities from Angelo Coast Range Reserve, California, USA - CZOMad2_2_16fungal (Illumina Assembly) | ecosystem: Environmental > Terrestrial > Soil > Vadose... | reverse complement strand
TCAAGCCGTAGAACTTTCCAGCGTTCTCGCAGGTGATCTTGTAGACCACGTCCGCCGGGAGATGGCCGAACTGCTCCTGGATGTAGCGCGACGACTGCGGCCATACCCCGTCGGGATGCGGGTAGTCCGACCCCCACATGAGCGTCTCGACGCCCATGTCGTCGATCAGCTTGGTGCCGATCGGATCGAACTGGAAGGTGGCCCGGCACTGCCGGCGCCAGTAGTCGCTCGGCTTCATCGTGAGGCCGAGATCGCGGAAGCGATCCTCCCACTCGAAGTCCATCCGGTCGAGCGCGTAGGGGATCCAGCCGATCCCGCTCTCACCGAACGAGATCCGGATGTTCGGGTAGCGCTCGAGGACCGCGGCGCCGATCACCGCCGCCAGGATGTTGACCAGGTTCATCTGGAAGCCGGCCACGCTCGTGAAGAACGCGGCGCGACGGGTCTGGCCGGTCTGCCGCTCGCGCACGCCCGGCGGGAGGGACGGGAACGTGTGGAAGTGCAACGGCAGATTCACGTCGTTCACGGCCTGCCACAGGGGCTCCCACATCGGATGCCACATGGGCTCCATGTCCCAGGAGCACGAGAGCTCGAGACCGCGGAGCCCGAGCCGCGCCACGCGATAGACTTCTTTCACCGCCGCATCGAGGTTGCCGTACGGCAGGCACGCCAGGCCGACGTGACGCTCGGGATAGTGCTTGCAGAACTCGACGAGCCAGTCGTTGTAGATCCGGAACATCTCACCGGCCGCCTCGTGGTCACCGAGCCGCGTCGCCGCCCCGAGGATGCCGAAGAGCACCTCGGCCTGGACGCCGTCGCGGTCCATGTCCTTGACGCGCAGGTGTGGATCGCCCGGGCGTCGGATCCCCTTCTTGCCGTCGTCGTAGAGCCCGGTCGCCGCCATCACGTCCACGCGCTGATTCTGCCCGGGCACGTACTTCGTGCCCGTGGACCCGATGCCACCGACGAGCCCGAACGGCGCGCCCTTCTTCGTGGTCCACTGCGGGCCGTCGGGCCCGTCGACAACGTAGGGCATCCGGTCCTTCATGAGCGCGGAGGCATTCGAGGTGAAGAGATCGGGCGGGAGCCAGGGCATGTCGATGTGGCAGTCGGCCGAGATCCGCGTGTAGTGCATATCGCCCTCCTGTCGCGGCGCGAGGCGAGCCTATGAACCTGACGCGAATGCTAGTCCCAGAGCGATCCCTGGGCAAGTGCAGACTCGAGCGGCTACACTCGTTGGTCATGCAGCGCCGTGCGCGCAGGCGCGCCAGGAGCGGGAACGCGGTCGTCGGCGTCATCGCCGACACGCACGGCCTTCTGCGGCCGGAGGCGATCGCGGCGCTGGCTTCGGTCGACCTGATCGTGCACGCCGGCGACATCGGCTCCGCCGCGATACTCGCCGAGCTCGGCGCGATCGCGCCGGTCGTCGCCGTGCGCGGCAACAACGATCGCGAAGCCTGGGCGGCGTCGGTCCCGGACATCGTGACGACCGAGGTCGCCGGTTGTCGCCTCTACGTCATCCACGACCTCAAGATGCTCCGGGGCGACCCGGCCGACCTGGGCGTCGACGTGATCGTCTCCGGCCATTCGCACCGACCGAGCGTGGAGCGTCGGCACGGGGTCATGCTGCTCAATCCCGGAAGCGCCGGGCCGCGCCGCTTCAGCCTCCCGATCGCGGTCGCGCGCCTCACCCTCGGACCGGCCGGCGCGAGGGCGAAGATCGTCGAGCTCGACGTCACCGGCGGGTCGCCGCCGCGCTCACGCCTGGCGGGTCGGCGCGGCCTTGACGGCGCCCGCGTGCCCGGCGCAGTATCGCCCCCATGAAAAAGGACATCTCGAGCCTTCGCTCCACTCTCGAGTATCTGGAAGCCGCGGGTGAGCTGGTCACCACGGACGTCGAGGTCGATCCCCACCTCGAGGTCGCCGCGATCCAGAAACACTTCGACGGCGGCGCCGCGCTGCTCTTCAACAAGGTGAAGGGTTACCCGAACGCGCGCATCTGCAACAACATCTTCGCGAGCGTCGAGCGCATCGCGAAGCTCCTCGACGTCGACGATCCGCGCAAGCTCAAGCACAAGGTCGTCGAGGCGCTGCGCGATCCCCTGCCCCCGGTCGAGGTCGCGGACGGGCCCTGCCAGGACGTGGTGCTGACGAAGGACATCGACGTGTGGGACGTCGTCCCCATGATCTCGCACTCCGACAGCGATCCCGGCCGCACGCTCGGCGCCGGCACCACGGTCGTGCGCGGCAGGCACTTCTGGGGCGGCTCGCACATCGGCTACAACCGCATGAACTTCCGCGGGCCCGACTACTCGAGCTTCCAGATCTCGCCGGGCTCGCACATGGACCAGATCGCCACGCACTGGTACCGCAAGGGGCCGATCCCGGTCACGATCAACATCGGGATCCCGCCGACCTGCACGATGATGGCGGGCTCGGGTTTCACGTACGTGATCCTGCCGCGCGGGTGCGACGAGCTCGGCGTCGCCGGCGCGCTCCAGGGCTATCCGGTGGAGCTCGTGCGGGCGCGCACGCAGGACGCCTGGTCGATCGCGAACGCGGAATACGTCGTCGAAGGCTACATCGATACCACCCAGAAAGTGTGGGAGAGCCCGCTCGCCGAGAAGGACGACGCGCAGGGCGTGCATCCGTTCCACCCGGAGTGGTCGGGCTACATGGGCAAGTCGTATCGGACCTACAAGTTCCAGGCGACCGCGATCACCCACCGGGCCGACCGGCCGCTCTACTACGGGCTCATCGTCCACGGGATGGACGAGCACTTCATCGACGGGGTCGTGAGAGAAGCGTGTTTCCTGGAGCTGGCGGACCGAATCGTCCCAGGACTCTGCATCGACACGCACATCCCGATGGGGATGACCGACTGGGGCGGCGTGATCTTCCAGGTCAAGAAGCGACGCGCCCGCGACGAGGGGCTGCACCGCAACATCCTGACGGCCGCGCTCTCGATCTCGCTGGGCGCGCGGCTCGGGATCGTCGTCGACGAGGACGTGGACATCTACAACATCGAGGACGTCCTGTGGGCGCTCACGACGCGGGTGAACCCCAAAGAGGACATCCTGACGATCTGCGAGGGCGGCTTCGGGCAGACCTTCCAGCCCGCGGAGCGCAGCTCGGCCGGCGAGCGCCAGTGGACGCAGAGCAACATCCGGTTCTCGGGCGCGATGGGCATCGACGCGACGCGCCCGTTCATCCACAAGGACGCCTTCGAGCGGGCCCGCTACAACGTCGAGGTCGTCGACCTCGCCAAGTTCTACTCGCCCGAGCAGATCCGGAAGGCGAAGGCCGGGCAGCGCGACTACGCCAAGTTCCTGGCGGAGCGCGGGATCTAGTAGCTCTCCTGGTGGCGACGCTCGCCGAGCGGCTGGCCGAAGGCCTCGAGTGCCACGCAGGCGTGATCTGACTCGCCCGAGCAGATCCGGATCTGACGCCCGCTCAGGGCGCGCCGCGCGAGAAGAGAAAGGACAGCTGGTCGTTGCCGCTCGCGATGTGATAGGAGGCGAGCACCACCACGACGAGGCCGATCGCGATCGGGGCCGCCCTCAGGCAGAACCGTCCCCAGCTCGTGCCGGCGGCACCGATATACGGAATGGTCACCAGGACGGGTACCTTGCTGAACGCCCGCAACTCGTCGAGCGTGTGAAACGATCCATCGAGCTGATCGGCGGCCAGCACGGCCGCCACGGCCGCCCCAAGCCCGAGGGCCACGCCGAGCAGAATGAACAAGAGACGCTTGGGCGCGACCGCGTTCCGAGCGGGAACAGCCGGATCCAGGATTCGGAACTCTTCCCCCACCGCGGCGGTCGCGCTCGGCAGACGCTCGAGCGCGGCGATCTCCGCCTTGAGCCGGATGACGTCCGGATAGCTAGCGGTGTAGACCTCCTTCATCTGGGCCAATTCCTGGGTCAGGCGGGTCAGCCGCGCGGCGCTCGCCTGGCGCACGCGGATTTTCGCGTTCTCCTCGACATAGAAGGACGCCAGGGCATTGGCGACCTGCGCGACTGTCTCAGGATCCCGGCAGCGAAACGTGATGCCGAAGGCCACGGTGGTCGGCCGGCCCGCCGCCTGCTCCACCCTCACGAGCTTCACCTGGATGTCTCGCCGCAGGCGCTCCACGGCCGCAACGTGCGCGCCACGCGCTCTGAGCTCAGGATAGAGATCGAACGTCTCCATCAGGACCTCGAGCCGGGCCTGACTCAGCACTTCTTGCCCGATCGTCTGCATCCGTGTCTCGAGCTCGCCAGCGATCAGTGACTTCCCGCTCCCCTCCGTGGTTCCGGGATGCTCGACGATCACCGTGGCCGTCGAGCGGTAGATGTCGGGCAGTGACGCCGCGACGGTCGCGGCTCCGGCGAACACCGCTCCGAAGACCGCCGCCGCCAGCCACGCCTGGCGTCGCAAGACGGCCAGCGCGCGCGTCATCGCCGAGCCCCCGCCCGTTCGCGCCGGCCGCCCCGCGCTCACCTCGCTGAACTCTCGCTGGGCCGTGGCCATCTCAGGGCACGACGAGCGTGTCGCCGGGTCGGAGGAAGAAAACCTCCACCGGGCCGCTGGAAATGACCTTGTCGTAGTCGCAGGGAATCCGGGTCACCGTCGAACCCTCCACGCGGACGATCGACATCTTCGATCGACGAGCGAAATCGTTGAACCCTCCGGCGAGCGCGATGGCGTCGAGGACCGAGGTCCGGCTCTTCAGGTCGTAGCGACCGGGCTTCTTCACCTCCCCGATCACCGCGACCTTCAGGCTGTGGATCTCACGGACGATGACCGACACCTCCGGCGAGGTGATGTACTTCGACAGCCGCCTGGTCAGATCGGCCTTGAGCTGCTTGGGCGTGAGGCCGGCGGCCTGCACGTCGTCGAGCAGCGGCAGCGAGATCATGCCGTCGGGCCGCACCGGCACCGTGCGGCTGAGCCCCGTGTTGTTCCACACGGTGACATCGAGGATGTCCTCGGGACCCATCGTGTACCCGCTCGGCGGAACTGGTGGCGCCGCGAGCGGATGTCCAGGCCCGAGCGCCAGCACCGCCACTACGACCGCCGCACTCGCCCATCTCGGCCACATCACAGACTCCTCCGCGACCGGCTCTCTGCTACGAGCTCATCGGTTCGCCTGTCCTGCCTCACTGCCACGATAGGGGCGGAGCCCGGGCAGGCTCAATTCAGGGAATCCCCGATACGCCCTCGGGAATTCCCCCAAGAGACCCGCGGAGGTGTCAGAAATTCACGGACCCCGCGGGAACGATGAGTGCTGGTGCCAACGGGCGCCTTGACGGCACGGTCGGCGCCGGAGCAGTATCGCTCCCGGTAGGCCCGGCCGAAGCGACCGCCGCGCCAGGGAAGGGAGAGCGCATGGACTTCGGGATTTTCACGGAGCAGATACGGCGCGGGACCAGTCAGGGTGACGCGTTCCGCGAGCTTTTCGAGCTCGTCGACGCGGGCGAGGCCTGGGGACTCGACGTCGTGTGGCTGGCGGAAATGCTCGTCAACCCGGCCCGCTCGGTCCTGTCGGCGCCCCTGCTGGTGGCGAGCTGGATCGTCGCCCGCACGAGACGGCTGCGTGTGGGGACGGCCGTCCAGCTCCTTCCGCTGAACCATCCGCTCCGCGTGGCCGGTGAGGTCGCGACGCTCGATCACCTCAGCCAGGGCCGGTTCGACTTCGGGATCGGCCGCAGCGGCGGCCCGCGCGCGTACGACGCCCTCGGCGTCCCGTACGAGGAGAGCCAGCCACGGTTCTTCGAGGCGCTGGAGATCATCTTCAAGGCCTGGAAGGGCGAGCCCTTCAGCTACGAGGGCAAGTTCTATCGTTTCAACGAGGCGACGGTCACGCCCCGCCCGTATCAGCAGCCGCATCCGCCGGTCCGGATGGCCGCGACGACCCCCGAGACGTTTCCACACGTCGGCCGGATGGGGCTACCGATCTTCGTGGGGCTTCGCGGCATGGCCATCCCCGAGCTGGCGGTCCACGTGAAGCGCTATCGCGAGGCCTGGCGCGACGCTGGCCACCCGGGTGACGGCGACGTGTGCTTGCGGATCCCGGTCTACGCGGCCCCTACCGAGAAGGCCGCCGTGGAGGAGCCGGAAGAGACGATCATGTACTACTTCCAACGCCAGGCTGATCTGACTCGAGCGCCGATCGGGCGCGCCGGCACCGGCCCGGCCGAGCGGCGAGTCACGCAGGCCAAGACGCTCTCGACCCTCTCGTACCCGGAGATCCTGAGCACCAAGGTCGCGTTCGGCACGGGCCCGGCGCTCGTGGATCGGTTCGCTCAGCTCCGAGAGGAGCTCAGTCTGAACGGCGTCGCGGCCGAGCTGAACCCGGGCGGGCTCTTGCCGCTGCCGCAGGAGACGCGCAGCCTGAAGATCCTCACGCAGCACGTGATGCCCGCGTTCAAATAGGAGCGGTCCCATGACGACACGCGACAACGGCGCCACGAAATTCGAGACGGTGCGCTACGAGCCGAAGGGCGCCATCTGCCACATCGTCCTGAATCGCCCGGAGAAGCTCAACGCGGCGAACGATCAGCTCGTGGAGGAGGTCAACGACGCGCTGTTCGAGTTCGACGCCGACCCCGAGCTGAAGGTGGCGATCCTGAGCGGCGCCGGCCGCGCATTCTGCTCCGGCGCCGACGTGCGCCAGCGCCAGCTGCGCACGCGCGAGGAGCTCAAGCGGCTCGGCGGACCCGCCGGCCGGCGCTCGCGCGAAAATGGGCTCGGCGACGCCGTCAACTGGAAGCCGGCGATCGCCGCGGTGCATGGCTACGCGCTCGGGCTTGGCTACTCGCTGTCTCAATCGTGCGATCTGGTCGTGGCAGCCGCCGGGACGAAATTCCAGATCCGCGAGGTCCAGCGCGGCCTCGCCAGCGGCCAGCACTGGGTGGCGACCTGGTTCTGGACGGGCAGCCGGTTCGCGAACGAGGTCGCGTTGACCGGCCGCATGTTCACCGCCGAGGAGGCGCACCAGCACGGCATGGTGAACCGCGTGGTGCCGGGAGCCGAGCTGATCCCCGCCGCCGAGGCGCTGGCCGCCGAGATCCTCGAGAATCCACCCCTCGCCGTTCGGGCCAACGTGCGCGTCATGCGCTGGTTCGTCAACGAGATGCAGCGCCAGTCCCGCTACTACTCCCAGGGCCTCGGTCTGCACCTGAGCGAGGACTTCCAGGAATCCGCCCGCGCCTTCATCGAAAAGCGCAAGCCCACATTCAAAGGCCGCTAGCGGTCGGCGGCGCGCAGGGGCGGGGTGGCCGGGGGTTCGCGAGGGGCTGCGTCACCCGCTCGCCCGAATCGCAGCTCTTCGAGCTGCGGACGGGACGAGGGGGTCCCACTTCGCCCCTCGCGAACCCCCGGCCACCCCGCCCCTGCGCGCCGCCGAGCGGTAGCGGACATATGAGGTCAGTGCGGACGTTGGCCTAGTCCGCGAATTGGGAGGCGCGCCAGCGTAGGGCCGCGCCGAGGCCTTCTTTTTCGCGGATCTCGTCAAACTTCATTCCGACTTCGGTACGGGCCGCGTAAAGGGCCGCCAGGATGTCGAGCCCCGAGTGGATGGCATTCCGGAATCCGGCGGCCTCGGCGCCACGATTGATGGCGAGCTTGGTGCCGGCCAGCGCCTCGGGGGAGATGAGCGCCATCCGGCGCGCGAACTTCAGGGTCGCGGCCGCCAGCTCAGCTCTCGGCACCACCCGGTTCACCATCCCGTACTGGAGCGCGGTCTGGGCGTCGATCGGATCGCCGAGGAAGAGGAGCTCGCGGGCGCGCTTGAGCCCGATGACGAAGGGCATGACGAGCGCGGGGCCGACGTTCGAGAAGCGAATCTCCGGCTCCCCGAAGAGCGCGTCGTCCGCCGCGATCGTGAGATCGCACATCATCGCCAGCTCGCAGCCCCCGCCGAGGCAGTGCCCCTGGACGGAGGCGATCACCGGCTTTTTCATCTCCCACGGCGTCATCTCGAGCGCGACGTCGTCGGTGAGCGATTCGTGCCACGCGAGCGCGTTGCCGCGCCGGGCCGCGCGCGCCGGGTTGGGCGAGATGTCGTAGCCGGCGCAGAAGCTCCGGCCCTCGGCGCGGAGGACCACGAGGCTGGTAGCCGGATCGCGATCGGCCTCGTGGAAGCGTTCCACCAGGAGCCGCTTGAGGTCGGGGCTGATCGCGTTGAGCTTGTCGGGCCGGTTGAGCGAGACGATGCCGACGCGGCCGTCGGCGGCGTACGTCACGAGCGGTGTGGTCATGAAGGGCTCCTCAGGGATCCGACGGCGTCGGGATCACGAGCGAGATGCGATTCTTGCCTTCGACGTGCGCGTACTCGACGCGCTCGGCGATCGCGGCCACCAGCGCGACCCCGAGCCCGCCGACGGGGCGGTCCTCGACGCCGAGCGCCTCGTCGGGCACACCGACCCGGGCGAATGGATCGTAGGGACGGGCCGTGTCCTCGTAGGTGAGCGCGATCGCGCGGGGCTGGATCTCGAACGCGAGATACACGGGTGACTCGGTGTCGGCCCCGTGGCCATGGACGACCGTGTTGGTGAACAGCTCCTCGACGAGCAAGGTCAGCCGCAGGCACGCCTTGCGCGACACCCCGTTCGCCGCGCAGATATCGGCGATGAACTGCGCCACCGCGGGTAGGGTGTCCCGACGGGCCGGGAAGGTTCTGTGGTGGTTTCCGGTAACGGCGTCGTGGCTCGTCGCTGCCTCCGGATCTCACGAGATGTCGAGACCGACTCGGCTACTATATATACATCGGGTTGCGCGTCGGGCGGCTGTGCATTCCGGAATCGGCCCGACGATTGAGAGGAGGACACCATGAAATCCAGGTTCATTGCTCTGATGCTACCGACGATGGTTCTGGCCTTCGGTGTCGCGGTCGCCGCGGCCGAGGACGCCGGACAGATCAAAGTATCCAAGGGCTCGGCGCAGATCGAGCGCTCCGGCAAGAAGCTTCCCGCCAACGTCGGCCAGGTCGTGCAGCAAGGCGACGTGGTGATCACGGGATCGGACGGCTCGGTCGGTATCACGTTCCGCGACAACAGCCTGGTCTCGATCGGCCCGGACAGCGTGCTCGCGATCGATCGCTTCGTCTTCGACTCGACCACCCACCAGGGCGCTTTCGACAGCTCGCTGAAGCAGGGCACCCTGGCCGTCGTTTCCGGCAAGCTGGCCAAGCAGTCGCCCGAGGCGATGAAGGTCAAGACGCCGGCGGCGATTCTCGGCGTGCGCGGGACCGAGTTCCTTGTTCGCACCGGCCCGGCGAAAGACTGATCCCCTGCCCGCCTGGGCGCGACACCTCGTCTGGCTGGCGCCGCTCGCGCTGACTGTCCTGGCGGGCTGCGCCGGCCGGAACGATCTCTACGTCTTGCTGCCCGGCAAGAACGGCAAGACCGGCGCCCTGACCGTCGAGAGCGAGGGACAGAAGCGCACGCTCGATTCCCCCTACGCCGCGGCGCGCGTGAAGAAGGTCGGCAGCGTGGACGGCTTCACGACCTCCGCGGCCGGCGTCAAGCAGGACTTCGGTCCCGCGCTCGCGGCCCAGCCGAAGCGGCCGGTGTCCTTTTTCCTGTATTTCCTCAGCGACACCGACGAGTTCGCGCCGGAGTCCAAGGTGCTCGTCGGTCAGATCTTCGCCGAGATTGCTCGCCGGCCGGCGCCCGAGATCGTTATCATCGGCCATACTGACCGCGTGGGCTCCATGCAGTACAACGACGCGCTCTCGCGCAGGCGCGCCGAGCGCTGCCGCGACGAGCTCTTGAAGCTCGGCATCCCCAAGGTTCGAATCTCAATCGCGGGCCGCGGCTGGCGCGAGCCAGAGGTCCCGACGACCCAGGATGTGCCCGAGCCGCGGAACCGGCGCGTCGAGATCAGCGTCCGGTAGGCCCCTTCCAGCGCAGCACGAGGATCGCCAGGTCGTCGGATTGCTCGACGCCATCGGCGAACCGACGAACCTCGAGACGGATCGCCTCGCCCACCTCCGAAGCGTTGGCCGCCCGGCCGACCTTCTCGAGTAGCGCCTCGAATCGGGTTCGTCCGTACGGCTCGGCCTTCGGGCTCATGGCCTCCAGCACGCCGTCGGTCACCAGGCAGATCGTGTCGCCTGGCGTGAGGCGACGCGAGCTCGGCGCGTAGGGAAAGCGGTCCACCGCGCAGAGCGGCGGGCCGCCTCCGTTCATGAGACGGACGAGCGGCCGATCACCGTTGGGCAGCAGGTAGGGCGGCTCGTGGCCGGCATTGCAGTACTCGAACAAGCCCGTGCGCGCGTCGAGGACGGCCGCCAGCATCGTGACAAAGAGCCCTTCCGCGTTGTCCCGAGAAATTTCGACATCGGCCGCGCGCATGACGGCGTCGACGGGTCCGATTCGTCGCAGCGCCGCGCTCTTGTAGAGCGCCTTGCTGGTCGCCATGAAGAGACTTCCCGGCAATCCCTTCCCCGAGACGTCTCCGATCAGGAAGCAGAGTTGGTCCTGGTCCAGGGCGAAGAAGTCGTAGAGATCGCCGCCGACCTCCCGCGCGGGCTCGAGAAACGCGTAGAGATCCAGCCGTGTATCTCCGGGAAATGCCGTCGTCGGGTCCGGAAGGCTGCCCATCTGGATCCGGCGAGCGGCTTCTAGCTCGCCGGCGAGGCGCGCAGCCTGCTCGCGCTGTTGCTCGACCTGGCGGCGCAGGAACTGGCGCTGGCTCTCGGTCTCGGCCAGGGTGACGACCAGCATCGAGGTGAACAGCGCGCCGAGCGCCAGCGATGGAGACGCCGCGTCGAACAGAATCCCGCCCTTCAGGTAAAGGACCAACCCCGCGGTCACGATGCCGCCGACCATCAGGAGGTAGATCGGCACCGAGACCATCGGCGACGATCGCGGCATGAGCCAGATCAGCAGGAGGCCGCCGACGAGCAACGCACCGGCCTCGGCCCAGGCGACGGCGCGGGGCCGAGAGAGCAGATCGGCGTCGAAGATATTTTCGAGTAGCTGGGCGTGGATCTCGACCCCGGACATCCGATCGACAACCGGCGTCGCCTGATAATCCGACAGACCGAGCGCGGTGACGCCGATCAACACCAGCTTGCGCTCGAGCACGTGCGGATCGATTTTCCCGGCGAGAACGTCCGACGCCGAAACGAAGCGCGCGGGATCGGGTCGCGCGAAGTGCACGCGAACGCTGCCGTCGGGCTCGGTGGGAATGAACAGGTCGCCGACGCCCACCGCCTCGACACCCCGGGCGCCGGCGCGCACGGTCAGCAGCGGCTCGCCGGTCGCGACACGCAGGATCTCGATGCCGAACGCCGGGACCAGCGCGTCGCCGACGGCGGCGACGAGCGGCATGCGCCGGACCACGCCGCGCTCGGTGTCCACGCTCAGAAGCCCATGTCCCTTGACGACCCGGTCGATCTCCTCGGCGCTGTGGAGCGTGGCTTCGAAGCGGCGCACGCGCGGTTTCGGATCGCCGCCGATGATCCTGAACGGTACCCGCCGGACGTTGCGCCGCGTCCCGGGCGCTTCGACTTCCAGGCCAGCGATCCCGAGCACGATCGGCGAGGCCTGGAGCGTCTCTGCCAGGACCGTGTCGTTGCTCGGCAGCCGGGACAAACGCTGGATCAGGTCCTCACCCATTCCGGGCACGAACTCCGGCAGCCGGCCGGGCGAGAGCCGATCCGCCTCGGGCATCACGATGTCGATACCGATCGCGGCCGGGCCGGCCTTCGCCACGCGCGCCACCAGCTCGGCGAGCCAGGTCCGCGGCCACGGCCACTGGCCGTGCAGGCGCAGGCTCTCGTCGTCGATCGCGACGATGACGGCCGGCGCTGAATGACGGGTGCGCGGCGCCCAGCGCTGGTAGGCGTCGAAGGCCGCGAGCCGGACGAGGGTGAATCCGAACAGGTCGGGAGCGAGCTCGAGCGCCAGGAGCAGCACCAGCAGCGTCACCCCGAGGGGTTGGCCACGACTACCGCAGAGGACACGAACCCAGCGTCGTTCCGACCAGTGCATCGTGGCTCAGGCCGGATGGCTCAGAGAGCGATCTCCATGCCGTCGTAGGCCGCCAGGATTTCGACCCGCCGGTCGGCGCGGGTGATCTCCTCGAGCCGGCGCGTCTCGGCGAGGAGCGCGGCGATTCGCTCGTCGTCGGAGACGGGCTCGTGGTGATAGAGGCACAGGCGCTTGGCGCCTGCCATCTGGCAGAGCTCGAGTCCGACGACGTTACTCGAGTGCCCCCAGTCCTCCTTGATCGAGGTGGCCTCGGCCAGCGAGTACTGGGAGTCGAAGATCACGAGATCGGCGTCACGAAAGAACTCCGCGAAGGCCTTGATCTCCGCCAGATCGTCCTGTTTGTGCTCCGCGTCCGTCGAATAGACGACGACCTTGTCGTTGGCCTGGAATCGATAGCCGTACGAGTCGCCGCCGTGACGCTGGAGCTTGGGCCGCACGCGCAGCCCCGCGATCTCGTAGTCGCGTTCGGGCTCGAGCCGCACGAACTCGATCGTCGCGGGCAGCCGCGAGAAATCCACCGGGAAGGACGGCGCCGCGTGCTGGCTGCGAAACGCTTCCTCCAGATCGGCGTGGCAGCCGTAGATCCGGATGTGGTTGCCGGCCGTGTAGACCGGCATGAAGAACGGAAAGCCCATGATGTGATCCCAGTGCGCATGGGACATGAACGCGTGGAACCTCTGGCCCGAGGGCCCTCGGCTGGCGAGGACCTCGTTGCCGAAGACGCGGGCCCCCGAGCCCAGATCGCAGAGCACGTAGTCCCGCTGGCCTGTGATGATCTCCACGCAGGACGAGTTACCGCCGAAGGTGTGGGAGCCGGCGAAGTCGAGCTCGCGTTCGAGGAAGGCCTCGGCTTGCTCGGGTGTTTCGAGCTTACGCCCGGAGGCGCGCATCAGGGCCGAGACCAGCTTGCGCCGGACCTCGGTCGATGTCATGGCCACCGGGATCGAGCCGCGCGTGCCCCAGAACTTGACCCTCAAGTGTCCGTCAGGCGGCATCGAATGCCGCCAGTGCCTTCGGGGAGAGCCGTGCGAGCCCCTCCCGGACCGACGGGAATACGTCGAGAACCATCGTGAAGCGGCTGATGTCGAAGATCTCTCGGACCGCGGGCTGCAGTGCGGCCACGCCGAGCGAGCCTCGCTGGGCCTTGGCCTGCTTGGAGGCCAGCATGAGCACGCGCAACCCCACGCTGCTGATGTACTCCACACCGGCGAAGTCGAGGACCACGCGGTCCTGACCCTCGGCGCAGCGAGTCATGTGGGGGGCGAGCGCGGCCTTGAAGTCTTCCGAGGTGGAATGGTCGATGCGGCCCATTGGGGCCAGCACCACCGTGTCCATATAGCGTTTCGGCGTCAGCTCCATGTCAGCTCCATGGAATGGCCCGCAGTGCAGGTTTCAATGCTATCACCAGCCCAGTCGGAATCCGGCATCCTGCCGGTCCAAGGCCGGTCGCCCGGTGGCGCCGGGTTGACCCGACCGGCCGGCTCGGCGCACTATCGCCAGGGCGGCGCGGACTTGGCCGCCATTGAGGGTACATGAATCAGGCGCTGAGTGATGTCACCGTGCTGGACCTCGGGCAGGTCATCGCCATGCCCTTCTGCACGATGCTGCTGGCCGACATGGGAGCGCGGGTGATCAAGGTCGAGTCACGGGAGCGCGGGCGCGAGCGCGTGTCCTTGGGCATCAAGCGCAAGCGCAATGGCGTCGAGGAGCGTGTCCCGGCCGCACAGTACCGGGATCGGAACAAGCTCGGGATCACCCTCGAGCTCAAAACGCCGCGGGGAATCGAGCTGTTCAAGGAATTGGTTCGCCACTCGGACGTCGTGACCGAGAACTTCAGCGTCGGCACCCTGGCGCGGCTCGGGCTCGGCTACGAGGACCTGAAGCGCGAGAAACCCGACATCATCTACGCCTCGATCACCGCGTTCGGGCAGCACGGGCCGTACGCCGCCCAGCGCGGCTACGACATGCTGGCGCAGGCGATCAGCGGGTACATGAGCATCACCGGCTTCCCCGACCAGCCGCCCACCCGCTCGGGCCAGTCGATCTCGGACTACTACGCCGGGATGCTCTGCGCCTTCAGCATCGTGTCCGCCCTGCACTACCGCCAGCGTACCGGCAAGGGGCAGCGCATCGATCTGGCGCTCCTGGACAGCCTGATCATCGCGCTCGACAACCTGGGCGAGCGCTACACGGTCGGCGGCGAGCTCCTCACGCGAGCGGGTAATGTCTCGTTCGGCGGCTCCAGCTCGGGCGTCTATCCGACGACCGACGGCCACGTGGCGATCGCGGCGGGCGCGAGCGACGCGGTGTGGCGCCGGTTCTGCGAGATCATCGGCCGGAGCGATCTCACCCGCGATAGCGGATTCGCGACGGCCGCGGCCCGGCGCGACCGCCGCGACCTGGTCGCCGCGCTCATCCAGGGCTGGACGAGCGAGCGCTCCAAGGCGGAAGTCGTCAGCACGCTCGCCACCGGTGGCGTTCCTGCGGCGCCGGTGAACAACGTGGCCGAGATGGTCGCCGATCCTCAGGTGCAGGCCCGCGAGATGTTCGTCGAGCTCGACCATCCGACGTACGGCCGCGTGAAGACGACCGGCACACCGCTGAAGCTCTCGGAGACCCCGGGCCGCGTCAAATGGCTGGCGCCCAATCCGGGCGAACACAACAAACAAGTCTTCGTCGACCTTCTCGGCCATTCTCCCTCCGACCTCGCTCTGTGGATTTCCGAAGGCGTCATTTAGCGCTGGAGCCGGCGTCGGCGGGAGGGAGCGGGCGCCGGAGGGGTCGAGACGATCACGCGGCACGCGTGCGCTGGCCCGCGGCGGCTGGGCTCCATCCCGGCGCGCGTCGCCCGCCGCACGCTTAGAGGGAACGGGTCCCTTCGACCCCTCCGGCGCCGGCTCCCCCCCCGACGCCGCGCCATCCAAAACGCCGCCACCAGATACTCAGAACGAGAACGGACCAGGAAGACCGAGCGGCGCACTCATAAGCTTATGCAGAGCGCGAGGCGGCCCGGACGAAAAAGGCCTAGCTTCGATGCTTTGAGGCGCGGGAGCTGAGGCGGAGGAAGAGGCGGTGAGGGCGGGGTGGGCTGGGGTGCGGGAGGGGTCGAAGGGACCCGTTCCCTCCGAGCGGCGGCGGACGACGCGCGCCGGGATGGAGCCCAGCCGCCGCCGGTCTGCGCACGCGTGCCGCGTGGTCGTCTCGACCCCTCCCGCGCCCCAGCTCACCCCGCCCTCGCCGGGCACCGGATCGGGAAAAGATCAAGCTAGCGCAAAGGAACGAAGATGGAGACGCGAGCTTCAGGGCCGACCTCGCGCGTGACGTGGCCTTGGCCCGTGACGTCTTCGGCGATGAGGATGTCACCGGGGCCGAGCCGGCGCACGGTGCCGTCGCCGATCTCGATATCGACCGCGCCGGAGAGCGTGAACACGGCCGCGCGTCCGGGCGCGTGGTGCCAGGGATTGGATCGCGTCGCCTCGAAGCGGCGGATGACGATGCCGCTGCCGGGAATCAGCTCGGCGCTCTCGGACTTGTCGCCGAGCGGCTCGAACTTCGGCACGATCTCCTCGAAGTGCGATTTGCCGTCAGAACCGGTGTGGATGCGGATGATGGCCATGACGACCTCCCGGCGCTCAAGGTAGCACCACGCCAGAGCGCGCGGTCGCGATAGTATGGTGGCACCAAGAGAGGAGAACGACATGCGCTTCGGCATCTTCACGGGCATGGGAGGCCAGACTTGGCCCGGTGTGCTGGACCTCTGGCGCCACCTCGAGGCGACCCGCTGGGACATCGCCTGCGTGACCGATCACTTCATGCCGAACACGAAGGAGCGCGAAGGCGCCATGCTCGAGTCTTGGAGCACGCTGAGCGCGCTGTCGGCGCTCGTGCCGCGGATGCGGGTCGGCACCATCGTGCTCGGTAACACCTACCGCCACCCGGCCGTGGTGGCCAAGATGGCCGCACAGGTCGATATCATCTCGGGCGGCCGGCTGCTGCTCGGGCTCGGAGCCGGGTGGCAGCAGAACGAGCACGAGGCCTACGGCATCCCCTTCTACACGATGCGCGAGCGGCTCGAGCGGCTGGACGAGGCCTGCCAGGTGATCCGGTCGCTGTGGAAGGAGCGCCGCACCACGTTCGAGGGACGCTACTACCAGCTCTCCGACGCCCCGCTCGACCCCAAGCCGGTGCAGACGCCGCAGCCCGAGCTCATGATCGGCGGCGGCGGCGAGCGCGTCACCCTGCGCATCGTGGCCAAGCACGCCGACCACTGGAACTGCTGGGGCGGGCCGCGGGTCCTCGAGCGCAAGGGCAAGTTCCTCGACGATCACTGCTCCACCTTGGGACGCGATCCGAAGAGCCTCAAGCGGTCTGCGAACATGGCGCTCCTAATTACCGATAAAAAAAACGAAGTCGATCAGCTCGCCGATACGATCGCCAAGCGCATGGGTCGTCACGCCGCCGACGCGCGCGACACCTGTCTGGCCGGCACGCCCGATCAGATCCGCGAGCAGCTTCAGCAGCTCAAGTCCGCTCGGGTCGACACGCTCTTCATCCCGAGCATGTTCCGTCCGGTGGACGAGCTGCGCCGTGACCTCGATCGGTTCATCACGGAGATCGCCCCGGCCTTCCGATAGAGATGCCGCGACCGCTCGCCGGGCAGGTCCAGACGGTCCTCGGCGCGCTGACGCCGGACGCGATCGGCGTTACCCTGCCCCATGAGCACCTCCTGATCGACTTCAAGGTGATGTTCTCGGAGCCGGCGACCGCGAGCGACAAGGGCCGCGCGTGGGAGCCGGTGAGCCTGGCCAACCTCGGCTGGGTCCGCCAGAACTTCAACGCCAACCTCGACAACCTCAGGCTCGTCGACGAGCAGGTGGCCCGGGACGAGATCCTGCTCTTCAAGCGCGCCGGCGGCCAAACGGTGGTCGATCCGACACCGAGAACTCTCGGCCGTGATCCCCAGGCCCTCGCCCGCCTCGCCCGCGCCACCGGCCTCAACGTGGTCATGGGCGCCGGATACTACGTCGGCGCCTCTCACCCGGCCGACATGGACCGCCGCACGGTGGACGAGCTGGCCCGCGAGATGATCGCCGACGTCACGTCGGGCGTGGGCGACACGGGAGTGCGCTCGGGCCTGCTCGGCGAGATCGGCACGACCTCTCCGTGGACGGAGAACGAACGGAAGGTCTTGTGCGCGGCGATCAGCGCGCAGCGGGAGACCGGCGCGCCGCTCATGATCCATCCCGGGCGGCACCCGGACATGCCCATGCAGCTGGCGGAATTCGTTGGTAAGAACGGCGGCGATCTGCGCCGCACGATCATGTGCCACATCTGCCGCACGATCGCCGACGTGCGCGCGGTGATCGATCTCGCCCAGACCGGTATCTGGCTCGAGTACGACCTCTTCGGGCTGGAGAACTCCTACTATCCCTACAATCCGAGCTTCGACATGCCCAACGACGGCGGGCGCATGGCCCACGTGCTCGCCCTGATCGCCGCCGGCCATCAGAATCAGATCCTCATGTCGCACGACATCGCCTACAAGACCTCGCTCGTGAAGTACGGCGGCTACGGCTACCACCACCTGCTCGTGAACGTGGTGCCGCGCCTGCGCGCCAAGGGTGTCGACGACCTTGGCCTCAGGCGGCTGCTCGTCGAGAATCCGGCCCACGCCTTCGCCTTCGCATGACCGGGGGACTCGGCCGGGGCACGGGCCAGGCGTTCGGCTCGGGCTGGATCAGTGGCGTCCTCTCGGTCACCTGCAGCGCCCTCGGCTACGGCGGTGTCCTGTGCCTGCTGTTCCCGAGCTGGCTGACCACTCCGTCGGCGCGGGCGCTCTATCCCCTGGACTTGGTCCGCTTCCTGATCTACGTGATGCTCGTCGTCGGCTTCGGTCTGGGTGCCTTGAGCGTCGTCCTCCGGCGCCGCAAGGTGCTCGGCTTCACGGGGATCGCGCTGGCTACCGCGGGCACGCTGCTCGGCGGCTCCGGGGCCGAGGTCGGGACGCTCGGTGGGACGACCGCCGTCGGGCTGGACTGGTTTCTCCTGAACCTGTTCATCCTGGCGCTCGTCTTCGTGCCGCTCGAGCGCGTGATCCCGCGCCTACCCCAGCAGGCGATCTTCCGTCAGGGCTGGACGACCGACCTCATGCACTTCGCGATGAGCCACCTCATGGTGCAGGTGACGGTCGTGCTCACCATGCTTCCGGCCGCGTTGTTCTTCCGGTGGGCGACACGGCCGTGGCTGCAGGACGCGGTCGGCTCCCAGCCGCTGCCGCTGCAGTTCGTGGAGATCGTGCTCGTCGCCGACTTCAGCCAGTACTGGGTGCACCGGGCGTTCCATCGGGTCCCGTGGCTCTGGCGCCTGCACGCCGTTCATCACTCGTCCGAGACACTCGACTGGCTGGCGGGATCGCGCCTTCATCTGATCGATATCATCGTCACGCGCGGGCTCTCGTTCGTGCCGCTCTACGTCCTGGGCTTCGCGCCGACGGCGGTCTACGCGTACCTCGTCTTCGTCTCGTTCCTCGCCGTCTTCATCCACGCCAACGTACGGTTCGACCTGGGGGCGCTCGAGTGGGTCGTGGCCACGCCGCGCTTCCACCACTGGCATCACGCCGCGAGCCCGGTCGACAAGAACTTCGCCGTGCACCTGCCGTGGATCGACCGACTGTTCGGGACCGGCTACCTGCCCGCCGGCCGCTGGCCGGACGCCTACGGGATCGCCGGACGCCCCGTGCCGGAAGGGTACTGGCGCCAGCTCGCCTGGCCGCTATTTAAGATTTGAAGGCGCGCCTCGGCCGGCGGGGCCCCAGCCCGCGACGGCCTGTAGCGCTCAGGCCCGAACTCGGAGCGATTTCGGGTCGTAGGGCGGGGCAAGCTGGGCGCGGGCGCGCAGGCGCTCGCACGCGATCTCGATCTCCCATCGACCGCTCGTCACGAAGGCGTCGGTGACACCGTCGGGATGGGATACCCAGCCCAGACCGACGGAGCGGCCGACGGTATGGCCGTAGGCGGCCGAGGCGATACGCCCGACCAGCGCGCCGTCGCGCCAGATCGGCTCGTCGTGATAGAGGAGCGGCTCTGGCTCGTCGAGGACGAAGACCAGGAGCCGACGGATGAGCGGCTTCTCACCCTGGGCCAAGAGGGCCTCGCGGCCCGTGAAAGCAGGGCGCTTGTCCAGGCGCACCGCGAAGCCGAGCCCGGCCTCGAGCGGCGTGTCCTCGCACCCGAGGTCATGACCCCACGAGCGGTACGCCTTCTCGATGCGGAGCGAGTCCATGGCGTGATAGCCGGCGTGACGAAGACCCAGGTCGTCTCCAGCTTCGACCACGGCGTCGTGGACGCCGCCGGCGAATTCGGCGGGGATGTACAGCTCCCAGCCCAGCTCGCCGACATACGTGACGCGCGCGGCGCGCACGGGGGCCGCGGCGAGCCAGATCTCCCGCGACGCCAGAAACGGGAAGGCCGCGCTCGAGAGGTCCGCGTCGGTGAGTCGAGACAGAAGCTCGCGCGAGCGCGGCCCCATCACGCCCAGCACCGCCTCGCTCGACGTCACGTCCGTGAGGACAGCGCGCGCCTCGCCGAGGTGGCGCCTGATCCAGTGGGCGTTGTGCGTGGAGGCCGCGGCGCTCGTCACCACCATGAAGGCGTCGGTGGCAAGTCGGGTCACCGTCAGATCCGCCTCGATGCCGCCGCGGGCGTTCAGCATCTGTGTGTAGACGAGCCGGCCCTGGGTCACGTCGACGTCATTGGCGCAGAGCCGCTGGAGCACCGCGAGCGCGTCCGGTCCGTCGAGGCGCAGCTTGCAGAACGAGGACTGATCGAAGAGCCCGACGGCTTCTCGCACGGCGCGGTGCTCGTCCGCCGCGCACGGAAACCAGTTCTGGCGTCCGTAGCTGTAGCGGTAGACCGGCTCCATGCCCGGTCGCGCAAACCAGTTGGCGCGCTCCCAGCCCATCACGACACCGAAGCAGGCGCCCCGACCGGCGAGCCGGTCGTGCAGCACGCTCTTGCGCACGCCGCGGGAGGTCACGGGCTGGAGAAACGGCCAGTGCATCGCGTAGAGCGCGCCCACCATCTCCACCGTGCGGTCGCGCAGATAGCGCGCGTTGCCCTGGAACGGCGCCACCCGCCTGATGTCGACGTCCCAGAGATCCATCGGCGGCTCGCCGCCGACGACCCACTCGGCCACCGCGCGGCCCGCGCCCGCGCCCGAGGCGATGCCGATCGAATTGAATCCGGCCGCGACGAAGAAGTTGCGGCACTCCGGCGCCTCGCCCAGGAGATACCGGCCGTCGGGCGTGAAGCTCTCGGGCCCGTTGACGTGGCGGCGCACCGGCGCGCTCTCGAGCGCCGGGATCCGGATCAGCGCCTGTTCCATCAGGACCTGGAAGTGCTCCCAGTCCTCGGGCAAGAGCGAGAAGCCGAAGTCGGCGGGAATGCCGGCCATGCCCCACGGCTTCGCGACCGGCTCGAAGCCGCCCATGAGCAGGCCGCCGACTTCCTCGCGTACGTAGATGTAGCCGTCGGTGTCGCGCAGGACCGGCAGGTCCGGCGTCACGCCCGCCATGGGCTCGGTGACGATGTAGAAGTGCTCGGAGGCGTGCAGCGGCACGGTGACGCCGGCCATGCGGCCCACGTCGCGCGCCCACATGCCGGCGCAGTTCACGACGACCTCGCACGCCACCTCGCCGCTCGACGTCGTGACGCCCGCGACGCGTCCGTTCTGGACCCGAATGCCGGTGACGGCCACGTTCTCGAGGACGGTCGCGCCGCCCTGGCGCGCGCCCTTGGCCAGAGCGAGCGTCGTGTCGATCGGGTTGGTCCGCCCGTCGCGAGGCAGCCACAAGGCACCCACCAGATCGTCCGTGCGCATGAGCGGCCATCGGCGTCCCGCCTCGGCCGGCGTGATGACCTCCACGTCCACTTCGAAGCAGCGCGCCATCGAGGCGAGCCGCTTGAGCTCGTGCAGGCGCTCGGCATTCCGCGCCAGGCTCAGGCTGCCCGGGCGCCGGAAGCCGGTGGCCTGGCCTGTCTCGGTCTCGAGCCGCTCGTAGAGGTCGCCGCCGTACTTGGCCAGCCGCGTGAGGTTCTGGGTCGCGCGCAGCTGGCCGACGAGACCTGCCGCGTGCCACGTGGTGCCGCAAGAGATGTCGCGACGCTCGAGCAAGAGCACGTCGCGCCAGCCGAGCTTCGTGAGGTGGTAGGCGACACTGCAGCCGGCGATACCGCCGCCGATCACGACCACTCGGGCGTGAGACGGGAGCGCGGCGGGCATGCGGCCCGTTACGGCCCCTCGTCGCCCGCCGTCGGCATGCTGCGCGGCGGAAACTCCCGTAGGCGTAGCGCGCCAGCGCGTCCTCGCGAAGCTCGATCCCGAGCCCCGGCCCCGTCGGGACCGTCAGATAGCCCTGCTCCACGCGGAACGGATTGACGGCGACTTCGGCGGCACGCGCATCGAAGTTCACGAAGTACTCGGTGATCAAGAAATTCGGGATGGCGGCGGACACCTGCAGGGTCGCAGCGAGTCCGACCGTGGTGCTGTTGTAGTTGTGCGGCGAGACGACCACGTGGTAGGCCTCGGCCATCGCCGCGATCTCGCGGAGCTCCTCGATGCCGCCCACGTTGCACACGTCGGGGTTGATGATATCGGCGGCGCGGCGCTCGAACACCTCGCGAAACTCGAAGCGCGTGTAGAGCTCCTCGCCGGTGACGATCGGCATCCGGATCTCACGCCGGCACTCGGCGAGCGCCCCCAGATCGCGCGCGGACACCGGCTCTTCGTACCAGAATGGATCGAAGGGCTCGAGCATGCGCGCCACCCGCACGGCGTGCATCGGCGCCAGCCGCCGATGGACCTCGATCAGCAGATCGATCTTCGGGCCGACCGCCTCCCGGACGGCGCGGACCGTCTCTACCACCTGCCGCTCGGCGTCGCGCGTGATGTGGGTGCGCCAGGGGCCGGGAAACGGATCGAACTTGAGCGCGGTGAACCCCCGGGCCACGGTCTCCTTCGCCTTCGCCGCATACGCCTCCGGCGACTTGGCGCCCGAGTACCAGCCGTTCGCGTAGACGCGGATCCGCTCGCGGCACGGCCCACCGAGCAGGCTCACCACGGGCACGCCCAGGCGCTTGCCGGCCAGGTCCCAGAGCGCTTGCTCGATCCCGCTGACCGCGCTCCAGAAGTCCATGGCGCCGCGCTTCCCGGCGAAGTCGTGATAGGCCCAGTGCGTGAAGTGGCGGATGTGACCCGCGTCGCGCCCGACGAGATAGCGCGCGAGCTGTCGGACGTGGGCGACGATGGATTGATCGCGATCGGCCTGGGTATAGCACTCGCCCCAGCCGTGGAGGCCGTCGGACGTCTCGACCTTCACGAAGAGCCAGTTCTTCCCGTATCCCGGATCGACGACGAACGGCGTGACGGTCGTCACCTTCATGGGCCGATCTCCTTGGTCTTGGCGTACTCTCGACGCGAGGCGAGCCTCCAGATCGTGGACCCCAAGATACGAGTGTGGGTGGTGTTCGGCAAGGGGCCGAAGCTCGGCCGCGGACGCGCCCAGCTGCTGCGATTGATCGACGAGCGCGGGTCGCTCCGGCGGGCGGCGGCCGAGTTCGGCATTTCGTACCGGAACGCGTGGGGCTACCTGCAAGAGCTGGAGCGAGCGGCGGGCTTCAAGTTCGTCGAGCGCATGCCCGGCGGCGGTCCACGCAGCGGCATGCGACTGACCGCCGCCGGCCGAGACTTCCTCGCGCGCTACGCGAAATTCCGGCTCGGGCTCGAGGCGGCCACCCTCCGCCACTTCGTCCGCGCGTTCAGGGGCAAGGACTTCAAGACCCGGACGCGATCGCCAGAGCGATCCGCTCGGGCGAGAGCGGCAGGTGGGTGAGCCGCACTCCGGTCGCGTCCTCGATCGCGTTCGCGATCGCCGCCGGCGCCGGCACGATCGGAGGCTCGCCGACGCCCCGCGCGCCGAACGGGCCGTGCGGTGCTGGCTTCTCGACGATGATCGTCTCGATGTTCGGCAGGTCGGCCGCCGTGAGCTTCCGGTAGTCGAGTAGGCTCGGGTTCGTCAGCCGCGCCTTGTCGTCGTAGATGAGGGCTTCGGTCAGCGCCATGCCGAGGCTCTGGACCGCGCCGCCCTGCATCTGACCCTCGATCTGGAGTGGGTTGATCGCCTTGCCGACGTCCTGGACGACGACGAAGTCGTGCAGGGTGACCTCGCCGGTGTCGGGGTCGACCTCGATCTTCGCGAGCTGGGCGCAGAACGCGGGCGCCTGCACGGAGAACGCGGGGTGGCTGGTGCCGAGCACTGGCTCCACCTTCGACATGTAGAGATTGCCCTTCTTGCCGATCGACGCGAGCGTGATGCCCTTGTCCGGCACGCCGCGCACCACGATCTTGTCGTTGTCGATCTCGAGGTCGTGCACCGAGGCCTCGAGCTCCTTCGCGGCGATCTCGAGCGTCTGGTTACGCGCGTTCTCGGCGGCTTGCATCACGGCTACGCCGACGGTGTACGTGGTCTTGCTGCCGGCGCTGAGACCGGTCATCGGCGCCACGTCCGTGTCGCCGGTGGTGATCTTCACCTTGTCGATGTCGACGCCGTAGGCGGTGGCGGCGATCTGCGCCAGGGCAATGTTGGTCCCGGCGATATCCACCTGGCCGGTCAGCACCTGGAGCGTGCCGTCGGGATTGAGCCGCACCGTGGCGCCGGTCGGCTGAAGGCCACCGAGCCAGCCGCCGAGCGAGAGCCCCGTCCCCCGCAGCTTTCCGTCCTTCGAGCTCGCCTTCCACTCGGCGCGCTTCTTCCAGAGCGGGTGCTCCGCGAGGCGGGTCAGCACCTCGGCGGCCCCGTTGCTCAACCACGGCTGGTTGTTGGCCATCTTGTCGCCTTCGCGCTGCAGGTGGCGCAGGCGGAACTCGACCGAGTCGACGCCGATCGCCTTCGCGATCTGCTCCATCTGGGAGTCGATCGCGAAGATCGTCTGCGGTGCGACGGGCGCGCGATACGCGGCGATGCTCGGCTTGTGCGTGAGAACCTCGAAGCCCTTCACGTCGAAGTTCGGCCACAGGTAGAGGCTCGCGAGGAAGACGCCGGCCACGGCGAGCACCGCGCCGGAGTACGCGCCGGATTCCAGGATGGCCTCAGCCTCCAGCGCCATGAGCGTGCCGTCGCGCTTCACGCCGGTCTTCATCTTGATGATGACTTGCGGCGCCGGCATCCCGGCCTCGAGCTCTTCGCGCCGGGTCATGACGTAGCGCACCGGTCGACCGGTCGCGCGCGCCAGGACGGCGGTGATCGGCTCGCACAGCGCGCGGATCTTGCCGCCGAATCCGCCGCCGCACTCCATCGGGATCACCTTGATGCGGTTCTCGGGCAGCTCGAGGACGTCGGCGACTTCCGACCGCGTGTTGAACGAGCCCTGGGTGCTCGCCCACAAGGTCAGGTTCCCGGCGCTATCCCACTGAGCCAGGACAGCGTGCGGCTCCAGATAGCCCTGGTGGACCATCGGAACCCGGTAGGTCTTCTCGATCACGACCTCCGATTCGGCGAAGGCCTTGGCGACGTCACCGCGCTGCAGGCGCGCCTGCTGCGAGATGTTGACCGCCTTCGCGGGCTTGGCCTCGGTCGTCACGCCCGCGACGCTGCCGTGAGCCAGCGCCTCGCTGGTGTCGGCCTCGGTCCCCATCTCGGCGACGGGCGGGGCGCCCGGCTTCATCGACTCGAGCGGATCGGCGGCGACCGGCAGGACCTCGTACTGCACGTCGATCAGGTCGAGCGCTTCCTCGGCGATCGCGAGCTCGTCGGCGGCGACGGCCGCGACCGGCTGGCCCGCGAACACGACGCGGTCGATCGCCAGCACGGCGTGCGCCCGCGTCGGCGCCTTCTTCTTCAGCTCGGGGATGTCGGCGGCGGTCAGGACCGCCCGCACGCCCGGCAGCGCGCGCGCCCGGCTCACGTCGATGCGCACGATCTTGGCGTGGGCGTGAGGGCTGCGCAGGAGCTTGGCGTGCAGGAGACCGCGCGGGTTGAGGTCGGCGACGTACTGGACCTGACCGGTGACCTTGTCGGGCGCGTCCGGACGCAGAATCGAGAGGCCGATGCCCTTCACGTCGCGGGTCGTCTTCATCACGCTCGACATACGTCAGCTCCTCCGGCCGGCGGTGGCGCCGGCGGCCTCGGTGATCGCGGCCAGCATCTTCGTGTATCCGGTGCATCGGCAGAGATTGCCGGCGATCCCGTAGCGGATCTCTTCCTCGGTCGGTCGCGGGTTCTCGGTCAGGAGGGCGGCAGCCGCCATCAGCACGCCCGGAATGCAGAAGCCGCACTGGGGCACGCCGTGGCGGACGAACGCGTCCTGCAGCGGATGCAGCGCGCCAGGTTTGCCAAGCCCCTCGATCGTGCGCACGACGTGACCACGCGCTTGCATCGCGAGCAGGAGACAGCTCGCGATCGGCTTACCGTCGAAGTGCACGGTGCAGGCGCCGCAGTCACCCGTGCCGCATCCTTCCTTCGGTCCCGTCAGCCCCATGCGCTCGCGCAGCGCGTCGAGCAGCGTATCCCAGGGCTGGACGAGCACCTCGGCCGGCTCGTCGTTTACCGTACAGCTCAGAACGTGCTTGGCCACGTCTCTTTCTCCTCGGGAAGTCTGTCTACGCGCTCGCGCGGGCGAGCGCCGTGGTCAGTGTGCGGCGGGTCAGGACGCGAACGAGGTGGCGGCGAAAATCGGCGGAGCCACGCTGATCGCTGATCGGGCGCGCCGCTTCGACCGCCAGATCGGCCGCGCGCTGGATCCGATCCGGCGTCACCGCCTGCCCCTCGAGAGCCTGCTCGGCGGCCGTCGCGCGGAGCGGGATCGGCGCCACCGCGGCCAGCGCGATCCGCGCCTTGGTGCAGACGCCGTTCTTCAGAGTCAGCTGGGAGGCCACGCCCACCACGGCGATGTCGAGCTCACGACGCGGCGTGTGACGCAGATAGTTGCCGCCGCTCCGCGGTCCAGGATTCGGCACGGCCAGCTCGACCAGCAGCTCGTCCGGAGCCAGTACGGTGCGCCGAACGCCGGTGAAGAACGCCGTGATCGGTACCCGGCGCTCGCCCTTGGGCCCGATGATCACCGCCTCGGCGTCGAGCGCCAGCAGCGGCGGAGCCATGTCCGCCGACGGCGCCGCGTTGCAGAGATTGCCGCCGAGCGTGGCCAGGTTGCGCACCTGCACGGAGCCCACGCGCGCGCCGCTCTCCGCCAGCGAGAGGTAGTGAGCGCGCACAGCCCGGTCGAGCTCGAGCGTACGGGCCGTCACCGCGGAGCCGATCCGAATCCCCTGCCCGTTCCCCGACTCGATGGTCCGCAGGCGGGCGACGCCGGACAGATCGATCACGCGGGCCGGCTTGAGCAGGCCGTTCTTCATTTGCGGCAGGAGGTCGGTGCCTCCGGCCAGCAGCTTGGCCTCGGCCCCACCTTTGGCCAGGGCTTTGACACAGTCCTCTACGCTCTCAGGAAGGACGAGCTCGAATCGTCGCACGCGAGGTCTCCGCGAAGGCTCGCTCCGCCAGGAGGCGACGAGCCGGCTTTGCTGCGCTACGCCAGCGGCCCAGTCACCAAACCGGGCCAACGTTGGTGTACCTTAGCACATCGTCCTGAGCCGATCATCTCGACGGAACCATCTGGATCTCAGGCGAAACACGGCGGAGGACACATCATGCGTATTGGTTTCATCGGGCTGGGCAACATGGGCGGACCGATGGCCCTGAACGTTCTCAAAGCGGGCCACACGATGACCGTGACCGACCTCCGTCACGAGCTGGCCAAGCCCCATATCGACCTGGGGGCCAGGTGGGCCGACACGGCCAAGGCCGTCGCTCAGGCGAGTGAGGTCGTCTTCACCTCCCTGCCCGGGCCCCGCGAGGTCGAAGCCGTCGCGCTCGGCGCCGGCGGCGTCCTCGAGGGCGCGGCGCGCGGGACGGTCTACGTCGATCTCTCCACCAACTCGGCGACCTTGATCCGCCGAATCCACGCCGTCTGCGCCGAGCGCGGCGTCGACGTGCTCGACGCGCCCGTCAGCGGCGGCGTACCCGGCGCGCGCTCGGGCAAGCTCGCGGTGCTGGTCGGCGGCGACGAGGCGCTCTACAAGCGGATCAAGCCGGTGCTCGACGCGATCGGCGACAAGGTGACGTGGGTCGGCGGGATCGGCTGCGGCACGGTCGCGAAGCTCGTGCACAACATGGTCTCGGCGTGCTCGCGCATGGCCATCGCCGAGGGCATGACCTTGGGGGTCAAGGCCGGCGTGGCGCCCGAGGTGCTGCTCGACGCGCTCTCGAAGAGCTCGTTCGGCCAGGGCCGCGTGCTGAAGGACATGATCCCGAACACCGTGTTCCCCGGCGCCTTCGACGACGTGAACTTCGCGCTCAAGCTCCTGCGCAAGGACGTCGGGCTCGCCACCGAGCTCGGCCGCGAATATCACGTGCCCATGATGATCGCGGCGCTCGCCGAGCAGCAGCTGGAGGAAGCGCTCCGGCGCGGCTGGGGCGACAAGGACTCGATGACCTTCTTCCGCTTGCAGGAAGAGCGCGCCGGCGTCGAAATCCGGACGACGAAGCGGGGAGGCTGATCATGGCCGATGCATTGTCCGCGATCCTCGACTCAAAAGAGGCCGAGCGGCTGGCCACGGGCTTCGTCTTCACCGAGGGCCCGCTCTGGCATCCCGACGGCTTCTACTACTTCGTCGACATCCGCCGGAGCAACCTGCACAAGCTGACCCCCGGTAAGGAGCCGGAGCTGGTGCGGTCGAACACCGGCGAAGGCAACGGCACGACGTTCGACCTGCAGGGCCGGCTCGTCATCTGCGAGGGCGGCAAGCGTCGCGTGACGCGCTGGACCGGGGGCCAGAGCGAGATCCTGATGGATCGTTTCGAGGGCAAGCGGCTGAATCGTCCGAACGATGTCGTCTGCAGATCGGACGGAAGCATCTACTTCACCGATCCCGGCCTGCGCGTGCCGCTCGCCGAGCGCGAGCTTGCCTCCGCCGGCGTCTATCGCATCGCGCCCGACGGCAAGACGTCGCTCGTCGCGGACTGCGAGTACCCCAACGGGCTGGCGTTCTCGCCGGACGAGCGCGTGCTCTACGTGGCCAACACACGCTGGGCGCAATACATCCATGCTCTCGAAATCGACGGCGATGGCAAGCTCGTGCGGCGACGGATCTTCGCCGACATGTCGTCCGACGAGACCGACGGTGTACCCGACGGCATGAAGGTGGACGCCGAGGGCCGCGTCTTCTGCACGGGCCCGGGCGGCACGTGGGTCTTCGCGCCGGACGGCACGCGGCTCGGCATCATCCGCACGCCGGAGGTCCCGGCGAACTGCGGGTTCGGCGGCCCCGACCTCCGGACCTTGTTCCTCACCGCCCGCACGTCCGTCTACGCCTTGCGCGTCAAGGTGCCGGGCCGGCCGCACCCCTGGTACAGTGTCCGCTCGAAAAAGTGACCGGAGCCCGGAGCCGATGACGATCAATTTCGGAACGTTCCTCTTGATGCAGTCGCCGTCGGCGCGATCCTCGCAGGAGATTTACGCGCGCGGGATCGAGATCGCCCAGGCGGCCGAGGCGCTCGGTTTCGGCAACGTCTGGCTCGCCGAGCATCATTTCTCGACCTACGGCTATCTCTCGCGTCCGGCGCAGCTCGCGACCTACATCGCGGCGAAGACGACGCGCATCCGGGTGGGCACCGCCGTCATCGTCGTGCCGCTGCACCACCCGCTGGTGATCGCCGAGGAGATCGCCACCCTGGATTTGCTGTCGGGCGGGCGGCTCGACGTCGGCCTGGGACGCGGTTACCAGCCGTACGAGTTCGAGCGTTTCGGTCTCGAGCTCGAGAGCGGGCGGGCGCGCTGGGAGGAGTCGATCGACATCCTCCTGAAGACCTTCGAGGGCCGGCCCTTCAGCTACGACGGCAAGCTCTTCAAGATCCCGGAGACCATGGTGTTCCCGCAGCCGCTCCAGAAGCCCCGACCGCCGATCTGGATCACGGCGCAGAGCCCGGAATCGGTCGAAGCGGCGGTACGCCGGGGCTTCAACGTGCTCACCGGCGGCTTCGGCGTGCCGATCGAGCGCATGGCCGAGTTTCGCCGGCTCTTCGATCGCCTGATCGGCGAGGTCAAACCCCCTCACCCGCTCCGGGTCGGCGTCCAGCGCGCGGTGTACGTCGCCGAGAGTCAGGCCGAGGCGCGCGCGGCGGCCGAGGAGGCGCGCTGGAACATGCGCGTGACCTTGTCGCTGCGCAATCAGTACGAGCGCGTCGAGCAGGGCCGCGCGATTCCGGTGCCGGCGCCGAAGGAGCCCGACACCGACGATCTGCTCGACCGCTTCCTGATCATCGGCACCCCGGACACGGTGATCCGTCAGATCAAGCGCGTCGAGGAGATGGTCGGCATCACGCACTTCAACTGCAGCTTCTGGTTCGGCGATCTCGAGCACGCGCGCGTGATGCGGTCTATGGAACGGTTCGCCCGGGAGGTCTTGCCGGCGTTTCGTTGAGATGGGGGGCCCCGACATGGCCCCCATACCCCCCCACCGCTGGTCGCGCGCGCAACCGTCGCTGGTCGACCGCTCGAGCAGCCGTTTACCGTAGGTGCTGGCTGTCCGGAGCGAGCGGGCGCTAGGCGCCCCAGACGTCGCGCGCGACTTCGAGAGCCAGGCCGAGCTTGCGGCGCTGGTCGTCGACGGTGACCTTGTTGCCGTGGTGCGTGCTCGAGAAGCCGCACTGGGGGCTCAGGCAGAGGTTCTCCAGCGGGACGTACTTGGCGGCGGCCTCGATGCGTCGCTTGAGATCGTCCTTGGACTCGAGGGTGGGCACCTTCGAGCTGATCAGCCCGAGCACGACCTTCTTGCCCTTGGGCACGAAGCGGAGCGGCTCGAAGCCGCCGGCGCGGTCCGTGTCGTACTCGAGGAAGAACGCGTTCACGTTCATCCGCGTGAACACGGTCTCGGCGACCGGATCGTAGCCGCCGCTCGCCATCCAGGTGCTCTTGAAGTTGCCCCGGCACGTGTGGATGGCGACCGTGACGTCCCGCGGCACGTCGCGCAGGGCTGCGTTCACCTGATCGGCATAGAGCCCGGGCAACCGCTCCGGATCGTCGCCGAGCTTCCGGACCTGCTCGCGCACCTTGGGATCGCACATCATCGCCACGGTGGTGTCGTCGATCTGGAGATAGGTGCAGCCGGCCTGGCACAGCGCGCGGATCTCGTCCCGGTAGGCGGCGGTCAGATCGGCCCAGAACTCGTCCAGATCCGGATAGGTGGCCTCGAGCGTCGGCCGGTCGCCGCGGGCGTGGAGCATGACCGGCGACGGCAGACAGAACTTGGCCGTGCGCGTCGTGGCCGTCTTGAGGAACGTGAAGTGGTCGAGCATGCTCGGCCGCGAGCGCCGGATCTTTCCGGTCACCTTCATGAGGGGCGGCTGCTCGTCGGCGCCCTCGAACTTCACCCCGAAGCTCTCGGTGGAGGTCTCGACACCGTCGAAGCCGCGTAGAAAATCGATGTGCCACCAGTCGCGCCGGAACTCACCGTCCGTGACGGACTGAAGGCCGACCGATTCCTGGAGCGCGACGGCCCCGCGGATCGACTGATCCTCGACGACGCGCAATGCGGCGCGATCGATCTCGCCGCGCGCCGCGCGCGCCCGCGCCTCTCGCAGCTCGGGCGGACGGAGCAGGCTGCCCACGTGGTCGGCGCGAAACGGCGGTCTCGCGGCGATACTCATCGTCTCCTCCCGAGGCCTCGCGCTACCAGGCCAGGGCGTAGGTGGGGCGGCGCGGATCGGCACCGGCCGAGAGCACGCCGGTCTGGGGATCGCGCCGCGTCACCACCGCGCCGATGCCGCAAGCGCCGATCTCCGTGACCTCGTGGCCGAGGGCCCGGAGCTCGGCGCGAGTCCGATCGGGAATGCCCGGCTCGACGTTCAGCTGGCCCGGTCGATACACGCGGGGATAGAACGAGTTGACGAGCGTCTGCGTCGAGAAGCGCGGCGCCTCGACCGCCTGCTGCGGGTTCATCCCGAAGACCAGGAGATTCAGGACGAGCTGGAGATCGGCCTGGCTCTGATCGTCGCCTCCGGGGCAGCCGACGGTCATGGTGGGCACGCCGCCCTCGCAGATCAGGTAGCTCACGAGCGTGGTCCGGGGCCGCTTGCCCGGGACCAGCCCGTTGGGATGATCGTCCTCGAGGACGAACATCTCGCTTCGCGTACTGAGCGTGCAGCCGAGCTCGGGCGCGAACGCCGACTTCCTGAACACCCCGCCGCTCGGCGTCAGGCAGATCATGCTGCCGTCACGGTCGATGGCGGCGATGTGGGTGGTCCCATCGGCCGCGGCGGCTGACACGCCGGTCGTGCGAGCGTCGGCCGTCGCGCCGGTGGTGCGCCCCGCGCCGCCGCGGCGGCGCGGATCACCGGGAGCCGGCGCCTCTCCCGCCGCGCGGTCGCTGCGGATCAGCGCCGCTCGCTCTTTCAGGTACGCGGGGGCCAGCAGATCGCCGATCGAGGCGAGCGCGTCGTCCCGGTCTCCGTAGTACCGCTCGCGGTCGGCGAAGGCGAGCTTGAGCGCCTCGGCGACGACGTGAATGTACCGGGCGGAGTTGTGGCCGAGCGCGCGCAGATCGAACGTCGCGAGCATCCCGAGCGCTTGCATGAGGACCGGCCCCTGCGTCCAGGCCGACTGCCCCAGGATCTCGCGGCCGGCGAAGGTCGTCCGGAGCGGCGCCTCGAGCCGGGCCCGGTAGCCGGCCAGATCGGAGGCGCGCAGGAGGCCGCCGACTCGCTCGGAAAAGGCCCCGATCGTCGCGGCGAGATCGCCGCGGTAGAAGCGCTCGCGCGCCGCCGCGATCCCCGCCGTCCGATGACCACGCGATTTCGTGTCGGCCTCGATCAGTCGCC
>Ga0137407_10000365_pt1 | contig 32006 bp, 40 predicted proteins | sample CZOMad2_2_16fung_FD_108410 | JGI IMG/M metagenome (GOLD analysis project Ga0137407, IMG submission 108410) | Vadose zone soil fungal communities from Angelo Coast Range Reserve, California, USA - CZOMad2_2_16fungal (Illumina Assembly) | ecosystem: Environmental > Terrestrial > Soil > Vadose... | reverse complement strand
TGCGCAGGTTGGCGTTGGCGGTGTTCAGCTTGGCCTTGAGGTCAGCGATCTTCGGCAGCGCCTGCAGGAACAGGGCCTTTGCCTCCTTGTCGGTGTCCGGGCTCTTTTTGGACGCGGCGACAGCGGGCGAGGCCTTGGCCGGAGCTTTGGTGGTCTGGGCGGTCTTCTTGGTCTTGCTGCGGGCTGCAGCATCATCAGCGGCGGCTTTAGGATCTTTTCGCGGCTTGCGAGCCATTTGGCGCTCCTGTTGGGTGGGACGAATCAAATCGGCCGCTCCCACAGGAACGGCCGGACGGGATCACGCGAACATTGACGGCAGAATATCTTCCCGGGCAAGCCCGGTTAGCGCAGATATTTTCGCTACATGGTGGGGCGGTACCCGCTTCCACCGCGTCAGGTTTTGCTTCTTGATGCCGAGGCCGCGGGCGATCTCGGCCCGGGTCAGCTTGGTGAGAACCAGCTCAAAGCCGGCCTCGTCGGGGGTAAGTTTTTTGCTCATGACCGCTATCATGTAACATCTCGGCCGATGACGGTCAACATTATGCTTATTTCTGTTGACGACCGCCACCCGGATCGCGTAAGCATGAGACTGACCAACAGAGCCATGGTGGCTCGAAAGGGAGCATCACATGATCACCCAGTTCACCGTTTGCATCGACTTCGATACCGAGTTGTTTCAGGCCCGCCGTGATTATGTCGTGGCCACTCTGGCTGAGGTGGAGACCATCCTAGCTCGCACCAAGGCCTACAACTACACCGTGGTTGGACACAACTGCCAGCAGGTGATGACTGTTGGAGAGGTTTTCGCCGACATCGCCAGCGAGCGGCAGGAGCGAGCCAAGATTGCGCGTGGCGCTCGGTGAGCCCCCGCCTCCAACTCATTGAGGATTATTTTTGCCTCGTCGCAGGGACCGGCGTCATCGGTCTCTGCATCCGCTGCATCGGCTACTGGATGGTAATCACATGAGGACAGGACCCTACCTCATCGGCGTGTGGCAGCCTTCGATCAAGGAGGCTGCCGCCTTCGTCGACAAGAACATGCTCGGACGCGATGTCGTCCAGTTCGTTCAGGACGTCGACAACAAGTGGGCCTACTGGGTCATGCTCAGCGTCACCGGAGATCAGCGCGCCGCGATTAAAGAGTTCGGCGCGAATCTTAAGCCACGAATGACGGTGATCCCATGAAGCGACCACGTCCCTACATCCCGATCGCGGTGCGCGTCGAGGTCGCCGAGCGACAGGTGAAGGCGCTGTGCGATGCCAGCATCATTCCTTCGATCTGGTGGCCGCTGTACGAGAGCGCCTCCGAGACCATGACGATTGGCAATCGCCTGCTCACGCTGTTGCTGCGCATGTCAGACGTCGTCGGTGGCGCGAAGTTTGAGTTGGATCACTTCCCGGCTCTGATCCTGCGGGACTTCAAGGTCGACCGGCGCAAGCCGCCGGCCGCTTGGTATAGCCCGAACGCAAACGATCCCGAGTTTCTGCTCTACCGTCCATCGGACGCCCACCAGCACAAGACCACCGGACGCAAGCCCGGCGCCGAGCGCACCATCACCACCAAAGGCTCGGATGTTGGCCTCAAGACCAAGTTTGCGCGTCTGGAAAAGAAGGACGAGCGCAAGCGCACCAAAAACAAGGAAAACACGCTCGCTGACTGGGATCGAATCATCAATAGGCCGAAGGCCAAGATCCCGTCCCGTCCATTCTCAACCCAGAAAAGGAAATTCCGATGACTGACACCACCCAGATTGGGATCGGCCACAACACCCAGATCCCGACCCCGAAGCAGATCTCCGAAGAATTGACGATGCGCTTCGACGCCATGCTCGATTCGACGGCCACGGCTCTGAGTGATGCGCGCAAACTTCCGGAGAAGGTCACCGCCAAGAACGAGCTTGGTGACGTCTCCCGCGTGATCATCCGCTTGCGCGAACTCGGCAAGACCGCCGAAAGCACTCGCGAAGCCGAGAAAGGTCCCTATTGGCGCGCTGGCCTCGCGGTCGATGCCTTCTTCAAGGAAGTCATTGCCCGCATCGATAAAACCAGCAACATCCTGAACCGCCGCGTGAACGATTATCAGCAGGAACAACTCGCTGCCGAGCGTCGGCGCCGGGATGAAGAAGCCCGGGAGACCGCCCGCCTCGCTGAGGAAGCTCGCCTGAAGGCCGAGCGCGCCCGCAAGGCGAGCAATAAGGCTGCGGCCGAGATCGAGGCCGCCCTCACCGAACGACGCGCCGACGAGGCTGCTGAGGCCGCACAGGCCACCTCTGCCGGCATGGTTCGCGAGCGCTTCGCCGATGGTCCGCTGGTGACCATGAAGAAGGTCAAGTTCGTCGACATCATCGACATCAAGCTGATCCCGATGGACGAACTTCGCCCGTACCTGAAGCCTTCCGCCATTGAGGACGCGGTGAAGCGCTGGGCTCAGGCCACCGAGTATCGTGGCACGATGGCCGGCGTCGAAGTGGGTGAGCGCGACGATAGCGTGGTGCGGTGATGACAGGCGTCAAAAACCACAAGGATAGGCGCGTAAGCGCATTCCAAGGTGCCCGTCTCGCCATAGCAGAGCAAATCTCTATGCGCGAAGCGGGAGAGCGGACGGGGTCGAAAAGGGCCTCAGTGCAGGAAGCCTACACGGTCCTCATGCTCGGCACCCCGCAAGAGATCGATGCCGCTGAGAGCGGCTTAGCCGGAATTGCCCCCATCGTAGCGGCTATTCGCGAGCGAACCACTCCGGAGGAGCGCGAGGCCGTGGCGAGAAAGCCTACCCGCGGGCCAGCCTCGAACGAGAAGCGGGAGTTCGAGGCTCAGGTATGGGCCTCGTTTCGCGATGCACTTGATGCTCTCACCGGTCTGCCAACCTCGCCGGACGTGATGGACATCGTCAAACGAAACCCTCAGCGGACTGAGTACGTCAGCCGCAAGGTTCTCACCGCTCACACATGGCTGGAGGAGTTCGTCAATGCGTGGACCAAGTAACAACCTGACCAAGGTTGTCATCACACCGGAGGACGCTGCCCAATTGCTGGACGCAAACGGCAGCAACCGGCCGCTGAACGAGGCCCACGTCAAGCGCATCGCCCGCCAGATTCTGGACGGGAAGTGGCGCTTCAATGGTGACACCATCAAAATTTCGTCGACCAACGACATCTTGGATGGCCAGCACCGGCTGTGGGCGATCATGGAGGCCAAGATCCCGGTGGAAACCATCGTGGTCCGCGGCATTGAGCCGGACGCTTTTGCCACCATCGACACCCTGCGAAAGCCGCGATCAGGGTCCGACGTTCTGGCTCTGCTCGGTGTCAACAACCAGCGCAGTGCTATCTCTGTCGGCCTTCAGTGGCTGATTCGCTGGCAGAAAAAAACGCTGGAGAACTACCGCGCGCCGCAGAACAGGATCGAGAACTCCGACATCGAGGCGGCCTACCGAGACAATCCCGGCATCGCCAAAGCCGCCGAGCGCGCCAACAAACTGCGCAGCATCGCCAACCCCGGCATGCTGACGTTTTTCTACTTCGTTCTCAGCAACCGGAACCCGGATCTGGCCGAGAGGATGATGTACACTCTGGAGAATCCGAGCGGCATCGGCATTGACGATCCGTTCTTCCGTCTCCGGGTATATTTTCTGAACCCCAACTCGCGCAAAGATGCGCTGGTCACCATTGCGCTGATGGTCAAGGCAGCCAACGCTGCCCACAAGAAAAAGGACGTCAAAGTCCTGAACTGGCGAAATCAGGGCACTTTCGCTGAACCTTTTCCGACTCTCGATGTCGGACAGTATGACCACAAAGTGAGGTAATCCCATGGACGCAGTTGAGCACGTTACCCAAGCCCCGGCACCAAAGCGCAAGCGCAAGGTGGCGAAGAAGAAGAAGGCCGCATCGAGGGCGGTGTCGACGATCGTACATCAGCCGGCGTCGCCGGAAACGCTCGACCAGCAGATCCTGCTGGCCGCGGCCGATCCGCGCGTCGATGTCGCCAAGATGAAAGAACTGACGGCGCTGCGTCGCCAGATGCGCATGGAAGATGCCGAGGACGCCTTCAAGGTGGCTCTGCATGCGGCTCAGACCGAGATGCGGCCCATCGAAGCCGATGCCGCCAACGACCAGACGCACAGCAAATACGCCACGCTGTACAAAGTCGACAAAGCATTGCGGCCGATCTATTCGAAGCATGGCCTGTCCGTCAGCTTCAACACCGCCGACTGCCCGTTGCCGAATCATACCCGGGTGCTCGCCTATGTTGAGCGCGGCCTATTCACCCGAGAGTACCAGTACGACGTCGCCGTCGACACCAAGGGCCCCAAGGGCAACGACGTCATGACCAAGACCCATGCCGGCGGATCGGCACTGTCCTACGGCAAGCGGTACTTGCTGCTGATGATCTTCAACGTCACCATCGGCGATCCGGGGCGGCCGGCGGATGACGATGGCAACGCCGCGGCAGGACTGGAGCCGGTGAACTCTGCTCAGCTCAAGTTTCTGATCGATCTGGCAGACGCCGCGGGCGCCGACAAGGTCAAGTTCTGCGCCATGATGAAGGTGTCGGCCATGGCCAATATCCCAGCCGCACGGTTTTACGAGGCCAAGGAGCAACTGGATCGCAAGTTGATCGCCAAGCAGAAGCGCGAGCGCGCCGCTGCTGCGTCTGACTTCCCGGGAGACCGCAAGTGAGCAAGATCGAGGTCTTCGATTTCCCCCAGAAGTCGCCGGAATGGTATGCCGCGCGGATGGGTATCCCCACCTCGTCGATGTTCGGCACCGTCATGGCGCAAGGTGAGGGGAAAACCCGCAACTCCTACATGCGCAAGCTTGCCGGTGAACTGATCACGGGCATTCCGATGGAGAGCTATCGTAACGACGAAATGGAGCGAGGAATCGAGCAGGAGCCGGAGATCCGGAGCCGGTACGCCTTCATGCATGATGCTGACATTGTCCCGGTAGGATTCATCAAGAACGGCGGCAAAGGTTGCTCCCCGGATGGCCTGATCGGCGAAGACGGAATGGTCGAGTTCAAGTCAGCCGCGCCGCATCTGATGATAGAGATCCTGATGGCCGGCGAAGTTCCGAAGCGCCACCTCCCGCAATGCTATGGTGGCCTGTGGGTTGCTGAGCGAGCATGGGTCGATCTGGTGATCGGATCTCACGCCTCGCTGCCACTGTTCGTCAGACGTCTCCATCGGGACGAAGTCTACATCCGCAAGATCACCGGCGCCGTCGCAGACTTCAACATCGAGTTACGGCAGATGGTGGAGAAGATCAGGAGCATGTCGTGACATCCATTGCATGGTCAATCCTGCTGTCCGCACTGCTGGCGGTGGACGCTTGGTATATGCATGTGAGGCCAGAAGGTACGAAATATTACGAAGGCGCTCCGGTGATGACCGGGCTGATAATTTTTTCCTTCGTAGTTCTACTCATCGTCACGATCGTGGAGATGCGCCGATGACGCAGCCCCCGCGGCGTTTCCGCTTCGTGTGGCGCGACGGCGCGTTCGTGCCGGACGGAAATTCGCTTACAGCCTATTGTCACGACACGTTCGGCGAGGGCGAGGTCGCCACCTTCGAACGCCACGAGGAGCGATCGACCGCCAGTCACAACCACTATTTTGCATGTATCCAAACCGCGTGGGACAATCTCCCCAACGCCGAGGAACGCTTCCCGACGCCGGAGGCACTGCGGCACTGGGCGCTGATTCGCGGTGGCTACTGTACCGAAAATTCGATTGTCTGCGACACCCCGGAGCAAGCGCAGATAGTTGCCGGTTTCATGGGAAATTCTGAGGGCACGATCATCGTGGTGCGCGGCAACATCGTAAAAAAATATACCGCCAAATCCCAGTCGATGAAGGCGATGAACAAGGACGAGTTCCAGCGCAGCAAAGTTGACACGCTGGATATCATCGCTGAGTTGATCGCAGTCACACGCAAGAGATTGGAAGACAACGCCGGAAAGGCAGCATAGCCATGAACTATATAGTTTTGGACACAGAAACATCGGGTTTGATGGACTTCAAGAAACCCGCCGACGCCGCCGGCCAGCCCCGCGTCTGTCAGATTGGTCTGATCTTCGTGGACAAGGACCTCGTCACCGAGCGTGAGGTCGAGCACCTGATCAAGCCGAACGGGTGGACGCTCGACAACGAGGGAGAGGCCGCCAAGGTCAATGGCCTCACGCAGGAGAAGCTGGAGGCGGAAGGTGTCGACATCCGCGACATCCTGCGGGAATATGGCAGCGCCATCGACGAGCGCCGCATCGTGGTTGGCCATAACTGCTCGTTCGACATGAAGCTGATGCGGGCCGAACTACGCTTTGCTGGGCTTCCTGATCGCTATATGCAGACGCGCAGTCTATGCACGATGTGGGGCTCTCGCGACATCGTGGGCATTCCGGCCAAGAATGGTCGCGGCTTCAAGATCCCGAAGCTGGCCGAGGCCTGCGCTCATTTTGGCATCGAGCAGCCAGCCTCTCACTCTGCCCTTGCCGACGCACGGAGCGCGCTGGAGATCCTGCGCCGGATGCGCGACGCCGGTGAGATGCCGGCATTCAAGAACCCTTACGACGATAGGCCGAAGAAGTGAGCGGAGCATGGGGCCCGACCGACACTGCCCCTGAAGGTGTTGTGCTGATGACCAAGATCAGCGACGAGCACGGCGAACGCAATGTGCAGAAGCTACTGCGCCGCGGAAACCTGTGGTGGACCCAACCGGAAGGCGGCATGTACGTCTACTACACCCCGACGCATTGGCGTCACCTGACGGAGAGCGAGAAGTGACCGAAGCCTATCCCCTCGCATGGCCGCCGGGCTGGCCACGCCACAAGGGCACGCAGGACAGCGATACCCGATTCAAGGGTCCGACATTCCATTGGGACCGCGTCTATCGTGGGCTGAAGGATGAGCTGCGCCGGATCGGCGCCACCCAGATCGTGGTGTCGACCAACCAGCCCCTGCGCAACGACGGCGCACCCTACGCGCAACAGCGCAACATCCATGACGTGGGAGTAGCCGTTTACTTCACCCGCAACGGCAAGGCTCTGGTGATGGCGCAGGATCGGTTCCGGTCGATCATCGGCAACATGCGCTCGCTCACGATTTCCATCGAGGGCCTGCGCCAGATGGAGCGCCACGGCGGCGCCACCATGATGGAACGAGCATTCGACGGATTCGCGGCGCTGCCGGCGCCAGATAGCTGCTGGAAAATACTCGGGCTCAACGAACAATCAGCCCGCGTACTGTCCCGAAACGATATCACTAACGCCTTTCGAGCCAAGGCCCGAGAAGAACACGGCAACGGCGGCGACATGGACCGGCTCGTGAAGGCCCGCGACGAAGCGCTGGAGAAGATCGCATGACCGAGTGGTTCCTGATGATCGTCTTCACCACAAGCCTCGTGTTCGTCGGACCATTCACCGAACAGGAATGTCACGACGTCAAAGCTCTGATGTTCCGTGGAATAAACACAACCTGCGTAGAAGGGAAACCAAAATGGAAAGCGTTCGATCCCTCCCGGGAAAAATCTTCGACATGGTGCCAAAGTCCGGGCGTTACGAGCGCGACATCCTGTTTAAGCTGATCAACGAGTATCCGCAGAAGACGGTCGAGGAGTGTCTCGAACAACTCTGCGCCGCCGGGCATCTGCGGAAATGCGGCGACAAGATCCGACCGCTTTACGTCCGCATGGTCACCCCGAAGGTTTTCTATAACGGCTGCGCACCGGCGCCGTCGCAGACCGCCACGGCGCTGATGCAAATGCACTCAAACTTCAAGGACGGGCCATGAGCAAGAAACTACTACGTGAAATCGAGACCCAGAGCCGGATGGCAACGCTGGAGCGCAACCCACTGCAACGCGCCTATGACAGCTTCCACGAGATGGAGCGCGAGCGCGACATGGCGCAGCAGGAAGTCGCCGAACTCATTACCACCAACAACGCGCTGGTGTCCGAGATCAACATGCTGCGCGAGGCCCTCGATAGGTCCGAAGTGAACCGTATCCGGTTCCAAGGCATCTCCTCCACCCTGCTCGGCAGGTTGCTGGCGATCAACGACTGCATTGCCGGCGCCGTGAGGGCCTCGATTCGGGAGAAATTCGATCCCATCGTGTCCCTTAACGACGAAACTGAGGCCGATTTGCAGGCCGATGTCGCCAATGACCCGCTGGGAGGGTTCACAGACGCCGATAGGGAGGCTGTGGAGCGGTTTGCGCCAAAGCCGGGCCCCAAGATCCCCACCGAGCCAAAGGCCACTCCCGTGCCTCCTATGGCCATTGGGACGGCTGTCGGGGTTCCGGCGGTCGACTGGTCGGCGCAGGGGCAACAGTGAAACCGCGCCAGATCATTTGGCTGGCGATCCTCGCGCTCATGCTGCTGGGCGGGTGGTACGATCGGCTGACCTTTGGTGCCTTCTGTTTGCTCGTGTTTGTCGGCATAGCACTGGTCAAGATGTTCGACCCCCCGCCAATTGAAAAACCGGCAACCACTCAAGAGACCAAGGTCGAGGAAGACCTCGATCCAGACGAGATTATCCGCGTGCGCCGCCGTGCCGTGGAGCAGATCCGCAATTCTCTCTTGCGGCACCATAACTCTCGCGGCACCGATCAGGCCTACCAAACTTCGGCAGCAGCCAAAGAGACGACGGCGCTTATTCAGGCTCTCAATACGGCGCTATCCCAAAAGACACACCGAATCAGCGCATAAAAAAACCGCCCGCGGCGCATGCCGGAGCGGTGAGGGAGGAAACAATATGAACCCTTTTTTGATCGAGGGCCCAGCTCTAATCTCATTCAGCGGCGGGCGCACGTCGGCCTATATGTTGCACGAAATCCTGCGAGCTTACGATGGAAAATTTCCGCATGATGTCCACGTAACCTTTGCCAATACCGGCAAAGAGCGCGAGGAAACACTGCGGTTCGTCCACGACTGCTCGACATATTGGGGCGTTCAAGTTCGCTGGCTTGAACGTGATGACACGGGCGGTTTTGTGGAAGTCGGATACAATAGCGCCAGCCGAAAGGGCGAGCCCTTCGCAAACCTGATTGCCAAGAAAAAATATCTTCCGAACGCCGTAACAAGATTCTGTACGGTCGAATTGAAGATCCGAGTAATGCGGGACTTCGCGAGATCGGTAGGCTTTGAGCGCTGGAACAATGTCGTCGGCCTCCGATACGACGAAGGACTGCGGGTCATGAAAGCCCTAGCGCGCAATGATGAGGGTCGAGAGCGGTTCAAAGCCGTTATGCCGCTATCCAAGGCCAAGGTCACCAAGCGCGATGTTATGGCTTTCTGGAAGGCCCAGCCGTTCGATCTTGGTCTGGAATCATATGAGGGGAATTGCGACCTTTGTTTTTTGAAATCCCGCGCCAAGCTCTCCAATATCATGCGGGAGAATCCCGGTATCGCCGACTGGTGGATTGAGCAGGAAGCCATCGTGCGGGCAAGTAAACCGACAGGTGCGCAGTTCGTGACGGAATATAGTTATGCTCACCTGCTTGATCATACCGACCGATCGCCGCTCTTGTTCGACTTGAGCGATGAACACGATGTTGAATGCGGCCTGCATTGTGAGCCATAACGGAGCATAAAAAAACCGCCCGCGAGGTGTGAGCCTCGGGGCGGCTGGAGAATACGATGAGCGATACAATACTTGCCAAGGTCGGACGCATGGAGCGCGCGCTCCAGTTCATGTGCAAGAGCAACAAATGCGAAAACTGCTACACCCCCAACAGCATCGGCGAGTGCTTCCGAGATGGCCGAACGGAAGAAGCAGAGTTCTTGGCCGATCGCGCCTGTCACGCCTGCGTGGCCTACTTCGCGCTGCATGGCAGCATCCCGGCCCTGATCGATATGGCACCGGCGGAAGGACTCGAACCCTCTAAGCGCAGTTTTGGAGACCGTCTTGCTCCCCGAGCGCGCCGGTAATTGGTACTGCCTGATGGTTCTGCCCCATCGTATCCCGTTCCACAGACGAGCGCTCTGCTATTGAGCTAAGGCAGCATGGTGTCGGAGGGCCGAATCGAACGGCCTCGTGCAGGCTTATGAGACCCGTGCTCTCCCACTGAGCTACACCGACTAATTGGCGGGGGATGCCGGAATCGAACCGGCGCATGGCGGAATCAAAACCCGCCGCCTTTCCACTTGGCTAATCCCCTCGAATTGGCGCTGCGTAGGGGACTTGAACCCCTGTTGAACTGATTGAAGGTCAGCGGTCCTGCATTAGACGAACGCAGCAATTGGAGCGGGCAGGGGTAATCGAAACCCCGACCAACGGTTTGGAAGACCGAGGTTCTGCCACTGAACTATACCCGCAGATTGGCGGAAGGCCGGAGACACGATCACCACGCCGTTGCCGGCGCCATGCCCTTAGCAGGGGCCGCCAGCGCCTTGCTGGTTGACCTTCCATGGTGGCCACGGGGCGAGTCGAACGCCCATCTCCAGTTACGGTGACACGCTTAGGAGGCGCGGCCGGTACGTGGCCTTACTCTGAAAATGGACCGTAGACAGTCGCGATGGCACGAGACAGATCGGTGCCGGAAAGGCCAGAGCCTTGACGTAGCACCGCGCCAGACGCAAGCACAAATCTCTGGACTGCCTCGGCCGTATTGTCTGCCGTTTTGAACGCCGTCAACTCCAGAACGAAGTTGTCGTATGTGTCTTGGTAATTGCGCATGGCATCCTCCTGTTGAGGAGTAAGCCTATAGCTGACAATGGTGTCCCGAGCAAGATTCGAACTCGCGTTTTCAGCTCCGCTACGATTTCATCGCTTAGAAGGCGACGTCGGCTACCGGGACATGGAGACCTCGGCTGGATTTTAACCAGCTTGGGAAGGGTTGCAGCCAACCGCCTAGTCATTCGGCCACGAGGTCAAAATTAGTGGGACGCACCGTTGTCTGCCACGCGCCTCCCTTTACAGGACCGTTTACAGCCGGATCTCACGGCATCGGCACCCTGAAGTCGCTCGTCTTGGCTGCGGACGGAGGAATCGAACCCCAACACCACCCGGGTCAGAGCCGGGCTTCTCGCCTTGATATCCGCAAAATGGTCTGTGTGGCAGGCTTCGATCCTGCGACCCCCGGTTTCCGAAACCGGTACTCTGACCAGACTGAGCTACACACAGATGAAACTGGCCTACGTGGCAGGATTCGAACCCGCATTTTCACTCCAGTTAGCTTTCTCCCGGTTCGTAGCCGAGGGGCGTACACGTAGATATTGGCGCAGCTACCGGGTGCTGACCCCGGACTCCAGCCTTGAGAGGGCGGTTTCCTACCGTTAGAAGATAGCTGCATGGAATGGCTCCGGAGGAGGGTTACGATCCCCCATCGACACGAGTTAACAGCTCGCCGTCCTTACCATTTGACTACTCCGGAATGGTGGACCTGCACGGTTACGATCCGTGGCTCCCGCATTGCAGGTGCGGTGTGCTCCCATTATCACTACAGGCCCTATTGGTGCCGAGAGTTGGTTTCGAGCCAACATCTTCCGTTCTTCAGACGGACGTGTGAACCACCATCACTATCTCGGCGTATTGGAGCGGTCAGCGGGGGACGATCCCGCGCTTCAGCATTGGCAATGCCGCGTGCTTCCGTTGTCACTATGACCGCATGGTGGGTAACCCGTGAATTGAACACGGCGTGCCCGAAGGCGCAGCTTTTACAGAGCCGCTCAGTCACCAGACTTGGCGTTACCCGAAAGTGTTCCAGCCTGCGGTGCGTTACTTCCGCCTACAGGGGCGCGACCCCATGCTAACGACTATCAGCTAAGGCTGAACTGGTTGCGGGAGAGGGACTCGAACCCCCGACCTGTGGTTTATGAGACCACCGAGCTGCCACTGCTCCATCGCCGCAAAAATAGTGCGAGGCTTTTTACTCCATCGCTGTGCCGGTGTACATCCGACCGGTCACGAAATTGGCGGATGAGGGGTAGATTCGAACTCCATGCCCTTGCGAGGCACCCTCGGTTTTCGGGACCGCGACAGAACCCCGTCTGCTTCTCTCATCCACATTGGCGATCCCCCGGTGATTCGAACACCGTATCTGTGCTTTCGGAGAGCACCGTCTTTTCCATCCGACTCGGGGACCATCTACTTTTTCGGCAATCCCGGGAAAAACTTACTCATCGTCACCTTCTGGATCAGACTGTCGTCCACAACTATTCCCGGTTTTGTTAACGTCTTGTCGTCAAGGGCCTGCTCCAACGCTAGATAAGCGTTACCAAGGTCAGGAGTGGCCGGGTTGATGAACATGACGTCCAGCTCGATGTCGTGCTCGATCGGCAGCTTGATCCCAAGCTTCAAAATAGCATCGTGAAGAAACACCCGGTACTGCTGGATCACCTTGACGTGCATCCGGCGATGCGGCGCATCGTGCACGAACAGTTGCAGCAACGGCGGCTCCAACATCGGGAACCACTTGGCGATGATCTTCACTGGTGCACCTCCGGCGATTCGAACGCCGATCTGAGCTGTTATGAGCAGCGGGCTCTGCCGTTGAGCTAGAAGTGCAAGCTCTCGATCCAATCAATCTCCGCGTCGATCGCATTCATTGCAGCGGTCTCATCGACACGACCCTGAACGTCCCGTTCGGCCGCTTTGCGCTCGCGATGCCAGAACTGCCTCTTGGTATCGCGCAGGTGTTTCCACCACTGCGGCGACTGCGTCAGGATGCCCTTCTTGACCGTGGCCATAGACGTCCTTTCAAATTGGTCTGTGCAGCAGGGTTCGAACCTGCGGCCCCCGGTGCCCAAGACCGGTGCTCTACCACTGAGCTACGCACAGATAAATGGCGACCCTACGCGGTATCGATCCGCGGTTCTCCGCTCGACAGGCGGGCATTCTACCATTGAATTATAGGGCCTTGAATTGGTGTCCATGCGGCGATTTGAACGCCGACCTGTACAGCCTCTCATGCTGCTGCCTCTACCGTTGGGCTACATGGACGTGTTGGCGGATCTTCGGCGAATCGAACGCCGGACACGAGGGTTAAGAGGCCTCTGTTCTGCCACTGAACTAAAGATCCAAAAATTGGTGAACCCGCACGGTACTGCCCCGTGTTCGCATGGGTTAAAAGGCCAGCGTGCTACTTTCCTACTCCGGGTCCGATTAGGACCCCGGTTTCAGATCGTGCGCAGTACACACGATGATCAAGCCGGTATTCGGCCAGTGATGCACCCACTGGCGCTTTAGCTTCGTCGGCACATGGCCGGTCTCGCAATGAACGCACATGGTGTGCTCCTGTTGGTAGTCCCTGCAGGTGCTGCCCCTGCGCTTCGCGGTTATCGGCCGCGTGCCCTACTGTTAGACGAAGGGACCGTGAAAACGAATTGGATGCGCAACAGCCGGTTGGCCGTCACTGTCGCGAGTTCGTCCGGTGGAACCAACCCTCCCGGTCAAGCGGACATCATTACTGAGCCGCGGCATCCAAACTGAGTTACTGCATCGCGCTGTCGTCGAACGCAAACGGATCGACTGGGCTGCGCTCGTCGCCGGTGGCGAAGACGACGACGTCGCCTTCCATCACCTCATCGACCGCCCTACGATCCCAGCGCCGGTGCCAGAAATCCGGCTTGCCGAACACCTTGATCGCGCCGTAGACGCGGTCGTCCTTGAAGCCGACGAAGTGCACAGTCGGCTGCTTGACCATGGTGCGCCAAGCGCTCGGCGTCAGCCGAACAACTCCCTTGCGATCGACGGTGACGACGCCGTCGTCGACCAGCTTCTGATACTTGGTCATGTGATGCTCCTGTTGGTGCGTGCTCGGGGAGTTGAACCCCGGACCTCCTGCGTGTCGGGCAGGCGCTCGTTCCGCTGAGCTAAGCGCGCTTGAATTTACGCCGCTCGCGGCGGCGGGTGAACTCTGGGCCGCGAGCCCGCTTCACCGTGTTGGTACTCCATCCGTGAATCGAACACGGTCTTGACGGTTTGTAGGACCGCAGCTCTCCCACTGAGCTAATGGAGCGTGAAACTTGGTGTCTGCAGCAGGATTCGAACCTGCACTGAACTTCTTTTGAGGAAGCGGCTCTGCCGATTGGGCTATGCAGACATTGGTGTCACCGGGGAGACTCGAACTCCCAAAGCTACGCGGTCTGAACGCGCACTGTATGCCAATTCCAGATGAAGCCACGGTGACGTGGTGCCCGCTGCTGGTTACGATCCAGCGCCTCCCCCTTACCAAAGGGGCATGCTGCCATTGTCACTAAGCGGGCGAATTGTTTTCGACGAGTAGGCGTGTACTGACGCCTCGTTCTTCTCTTATGGGCAGGGAAGCTAGGGTCTTGCACCCCGAGGTTATTAGCCGCTCCCCATAAGCTCTCGTCAAACTTGGAGCCCCAGCCGTGAATCAAACACGGCTCCGCGCGCTACAAGGGCGCTGCATCGTCACAATGCTTCAGGGGCAATAGGTCTCGACACGTTCTCAATGATACGGCCTTGGGACACTCACCTGTAGACCGCCGGGCATTGCACCCTCCATGTCGAAATTGTTCTTGGTGCTGCCGCGACGAATCGGACGCCGGACATCCTGCTTACGGGGCAGGCGTTCTGCCACTGAACTACAGCAGCACGAAGAACAATCTTCAGTCCGCGCGAAACCAGTGTTACCGCCCTGAGCGGTTACTACGCGACGAACCTAGCCTCCGGGACGCGCGTGCGCGGCGACGGTAGGCGGTATTCTTCTGGCAGGATCGCACTGGGGGGATTTTGTGCGGGTCTTTCTCTGCCGGGAGGCAGAGGGCGAACCCGCTGCCGTTTAGTCTTTGCGCCCCTTGGGGCTATCGATGGTCGCTTCTGGATTGCACACGACGAGCATCGACCACCGCGTAAATAGCGGTCGGGCGGCTGTATATGAGTGCAATTGCGACATGGTGTCGAGGTCCAGAGCGTGAAGTTCGGAGCGCGGTCTACACCCGCTTTACCGAAGCTGTCAACGGCGTTTCGAAAAAATAGTTCCGATCATAGGATGCGGATCACAGACCAGATGACATAGATGACGCAACATCCCATAGCGCTGAGCCATGGCCATTGCCCCAGCATCGGCCTCGTTATCACCCTCAGAATGCACATAAAACCAGCGAGGCCGATCAACGTTCCGCACACAAAGCTGACGGTCTCAATTCCCCTCAGTTCGATGAAGCTGTCATTGCTGAATCTGGATACCCATACCACCGCACGCGTCACCAGCACGCCGATGCACACGATCCAGATCCCGATGGCGAGCTGTATGCTAAGCGGAATTTTCAGGCCGCGCCGCCATATACGACGCTGAGCACTGACCATGATCAGATGATAGGCTAGGAAAATCACGAGCCAGACCGAAACAATGGTCCAGATCCCGTTCGCCATCTCCAGAATGTAGCGCCAGTCCATCGCCGGCCTTCAGCTATTGGGGCCGCGGAAGATGCGCTCCACCTGATCGCGATTGTACATATCAGCCATCATCGCCGCAAATGGATCGCGCGATCGTTGGTAGGTGTTCAGATGTTCGGATAACTCGTCGGCGCGCTCAGAGATACGCTGAGCCAGAGATCGGGCAATCACCGATTCGGGTTCTTCCGCTCTTTTGCGCCGATGCGAAAAGAGGTTCATCAGGCGTTCCCACGCTGTCACGGGTTGGTCTTCCCACCCTTGAATAGATTCCCCAGCGTTGTAAGTGCCGCTTCGGTCTTGACCATTGCCGTGATCATGTTCAAGGCAACGGTCTTGTGTTCCTCGCGCTCTTTCAAACGTTCGTTGCGCTCTTGAAAATATAGATAGCCTAGGAACGGAGCGAGGGCGGCGCCGCCGGCCTTTATAAGTTCCAGCAGTTCCGGCGGCATCTTACATTATCCGGTTCCATCTTCAAACAACCTCAGATATTACCGGGCGCGTCCGGGTCGAGCTTGGATTCGACGGCGTCCCACGCATCATCAGCTTGCTTGTCGAAGGCGTCCAGCGCGGCTAGCTGCTCCTCCGTCGTGGCCGGGTGCGAGCCGACCGCATCGAGGATATTCTTCACGCCAGTGTAGGTGGCGCCGATCTGACTGATGGCCAGCGGCGCGATGTCGGTCAGCGTCTTAACGATCGCGCCGATCGCGTCGCTGTTCTTGACGCCGACCAGCGGCAATATCTGCGTGATCAGACTGAGGACGCCGCCTACGGCGGTGACAATTTCAATCTGGTTCATTTCACAGTCTCCACAAATTGCGCATTGGCTGCAGGGGACTGCTGCAGGCTCGTAACCGCCGTCACCAACACATTGTAGATCGATGCCGCTGCTGGCGTTCCGTCCCTCACGCTGGCCTTAAGCTGATTGCGCGCGCCGGTGCCGCTGCGGATCGACTTGATCACCACGCGGCGCGTCGTTGCGCTGCAGATCGAAGGCGTCATGTTATTGTTGATGCAGTATTGGCCGTAGTTAGCCGCACCGATCTTCAGAATGTCGAAGGCATTTGCCGCTGGGATCACCGCTTCGGCCGGCACCAACGTCTCGGTAACGGTCTTGTAGGTGCCAAGGATGGCCTGAGTGCCAGCGCAGCCGGCGAGCACGAGGCCGGCGCAGAGAACCAGCGCGTTAAGCGTCTTCCGCATCGTCATGCTCCTGCTGGGAGCGCGGAAGCGGTGGTCATCACCGCTCCGGCGTCCGATGGTTTCGGCGCGATCTTGTCTACGTTGGGATCGACAGCCAGCGCCGCCAGTTCGGGACTCGCTCTCCGATTTACTTCAAGAGGCTCGATACCCGGCATCGAAAGCACGTTGCGCACCAGCGCGTCTTGACCGCCCGGCGCCGAGGCTATCTGCCTGAGTTGAACTTCAGGAGCGACGTTGCCGGTGAGAACAGCGACCACCGAGTTGATGATCAGATTGGTGAGACCGGCCGCGGAGGCGATGTACTTTGCTGGACCGGGGCCAAAGAGATCGACGAGCTGCGGGCCTGCCACCATGAGGACGCTGACAATCGCGCCGATAATGAGGAATATCTGCCTGCCGTTCAGATTCATGGCCCGCCCTCACGCCTCGTTGGTGGAAACCTTTCCATCGCTGCGTACCACAGGTAGTGCGGTCATGCCAAGCTTTACCGGGATCGGCACCGACGACGGCCACCAGAATCCCTTGTTGAGACGCGATAGTGGAAACGGCACGATGCTTACCTTATCTGACTGGTTGCCACCGAGGCCCATGATGTTTCCATGCTGATCTTTTCCGACGACACAAATGATGTGGCCGCCGCCGCTACGCACCATCGGTGCCATCGCGCCGACCGCCGGCCCCGCCAGCTTCACCGATGGCCACTTGCCGGCCCAGTCAAGCGCCCACAACGTCTCTGTGCCCTTCAGCCCGGCCTTGCTCATCATCATGTTCTGGAACAGCGAGCACCACGGAATCGAATCGTGCGTGTATTCCGCAGCGATGTCGCCACCTCCATCCTTGGCCCAGTTGATGATGGTCTTGTTGTCAGCGGTGCCGGCGCCTTCCTTGAGGCCGACAAATTTCAGTCCAGCTTCCAGCCACAGCGGACGGCTTACCTCCTCGGTGACGCTCGCAGGCATTGGAATACTCTGCGCAGCATCGATCAGCGCCGCCGTCGTTGGCCCCACATCTCCATCCGCCGGCACACCGGCGCGCTTCTGAAATGCGGTCACCGCAGTATCGGTCGCTGTGCCGAAGAACCCGGTACCGGTGAGCGGATAGCCGATGTTCTTCAGCGCCAATTGCAGCGCCGCTACCTCCGGACCAGAGTTGCCCAACTTCAAAACCTTCGTGGGAGATACGAGTGACGCGATCAGCATGGCTGTCCTACCTTGTGTTTACGTTCCTATGCATCCCCCCGCCGCTAGGGACGTGGCTGCTGCTCATCGGCGCTGGCTGGTACTGGACCTTGAAGACCGCCCAGATTAGGACCGCGGTAAGGCAGAAGAGCCCGCACCCCCTGCTCCACAGGCTGCCGCGCGCCGGTCGAGCTGCCGAGCGCGACACGATTTGCGATATTGCGCAAACCCTGCATGATCGATTGGCTCTTTGCGGCCATCTGATATCCCTGCCGAAGCAGCCGAGGGTCATCCGAGGTGAGCAACTCCGCGACATGTCGCGCCGTCTTGGCGTCAACCTTCCCGATCAGATTCTTGGCTCCGACCTTGATCTCATCCGACAAAAACTTACTTGCGCCGGCTCGCGCGCCAGCGCCGCCAAGGAAGCCTTGACCCATCGTCATGGGGTCCCAACCGCTGGCGAGGCCACCTACAGCGCCTCCAGCGAGGCCCGCCTCGATGAGCTGTCGCGCGGTCGTGGAGTTACCCATAGCCCTCCGCGCGCCGTCCATGATGGTTTCCAGCGACATCCGAGCCTGCAGCATGCCCATGCCGCCCGGCCCGAACACCGTCGCCGCCAGCTTGCGCTCATTTGGACTCGCGAACATGGCCTTCGTGACGTCCCGGGTGTCACGGATATTTCCGATCACCCGATCGGCTAGGTCTGATGCATACCCTTCCTTGAACAGCATACGTTCATCAGGGTTCATCTTGGCCATGATCTTTGCGACGTCTTCAGCCGGAAGCTTCTTGCCGGCTAGCTTCCGGCCGGCATCCAATGCATTGCTTTCGCCGAAGAAATCTTCCGCGATGCCACGCGCCTTCTGATAGGCCGGGACCTGAGTATCCAGTTCGCCGCGCAGCACCTTGGCCAATTGACCGGCCACGCTGCTGGTATCTCCGCTGCGCTTCGCCTGATTCGCGACGCTGTCGAGTTCACGCTTCACCTGATCCCAGTATTGCAGGTTCGGGTAGGTCGGAACGCCCTTGGCGCCTTGGTTGAAGACGATACGACCGTCCGGCGTGACGTTCACCATCGGATTGAAACCGCCGAGGCCCTCCGCAACGTCGCGATCCTTCCCGCTGGAGATTGCGCGCTTCATCGCACCGACGAACGTGTCGCTGCTCATCAGCCGCTCCATCGCCGGGCTCATGATTGGCTTGTCGCCGGCCTGATAGGCTGCCTTATAGGCCGGCACGCGCGCCTGATCGTATTCAGCCACGAGCTGATCGGCGCTTTTGCGCGCATTCGCCTGACCGCCGGGAACGACCTGCCGCACCGTGTCCGCAACGCGCTCGCCCTGCGACAGGAAGCGATCCTGAATCATCTTCTCCAGTTGGGCGCGTCCCTCCGGTGAGGTATTCGCCGCCGAGCGCAGCAGCGCCTGCGTGCGCGAGGAGCCAAGATCCGCCAGCGTCACCGGCTCGCCAGCATGCTTGGCCGCGACCCACTGCTGCACAGTCATACCCTCGGCCTTGCCTGCGTTGATCAGCTTCGCGTCATCCATCAGCGCCGAGCCCAGCCGGCGCGCCGCCTCGCCTTCCGGATTCATCCAGCCGCGCACCGTGTTCACCACCGGCGCGCCATACTTCTCAGCCGCGGCACCGATGCCAGCGCCAACGGTGTGCGCGAGCCCGCCACCAAGGATACCGCTTACCAGCCCGGTGGCACCCTTCACGGCGCGATCGGCTATGCCTTCGCCCTCGCCGGTGCCGGACGCGGCACCGTACAAGCCGCCCGAGAACGCGGAATCGAGAGCACCGGCGCCGAACCGCGCGATCTTGCCGGCGGCCGGCGCGAGAAACTTAGCTGCGCCCAACTCCGGCTGCGCTGCCATCGCCGGAATGGAGCCGGCCATTTCCGAGCCGGCGGTGATCCATGGGTGGTTCTCTTTGGCCGACGCCAGCGCGCGCCGCTCAGCATCGCGCGCCTCCTCGTATTGCTTGACGCCTTTCGGGTCTGCCCCGGTCATATAGCCGAGGCCAGTTCGCGCGGCACCGGCAAGGAAACGAGTTGGGATCGGTCCTACAAACTCGGGGATATCCCTGTCCTGCCCCACGAATTGACCATCTCGCCAACTAACACCGGGCATCTTGGGCGCCGCCGCACGCATACCGGTCAACTCATCGCCGAATCCGAATGTCGCTCCCTGCTTGGCGCCCTGCCATGCTGCGCTCAGCTTGCCGGCGTCTGGCGTGGTCGGCTCAGTCTGGTCGAACGCCGGCACATCGGACGTTGCCTCGAATGGTGGCGGTCCATCCACCTGTCCGCCTGCGGCTCGACCTCGATACATATCGGCCTGATCCTCATGCAGTCGCTGCGCGTAAGCATCCGAGTTTTCTGGTGTGTCGAACTGGCCGAGATGCTGGCCGCTCATGCGATAGAGCCGCACGGCATCATCGTTATTCAGGATCGACTGGCCATAAACAGTCGGCAGCAGCATCTCCTTATCACCAACATTGGCGCCGATCGAGCGTACCGTGCTGATCGTGCCGTCCGCGTTGTGAACCACCGGCCGATTGTTGAGATCGATGGTGCCCGGCCGGATCATTCCATGCACGCGGCCACCTTCGGCCCGGCCAATAGGAGCCCTTGTGTCACTGTGGCGTAGCCAGTCCTTGAAATCGGCGATGGACATGGTCTCGACATGGCCGATCCGGTCATGCCCTTTGCCGTCCGAGAACGCCTTCGCATAGGCGTCTACCGCCTGCTTCTTGCTGCCGAAGCCAAGACAGACTTTGTGCTCATCAAAACCGCTGCCATCAAGGTTATGCTGATCGATGACGAATACGTTCGGGGCCTTCAGATGATGCCCGAGGTAAACGTCGACGTGGTCGTTATCGGCGCCGACCGATCCACGGAAATAACCGTAGTGGTTCGGCAGTTTCGCTCGCCACTTCTTGCCGTCAGATCCCACACCTGATCGATAGGAGCCCGCCGGGTTCTCGATCGTGATGTCGAGACCATGCACGCGCACATGAGCCTTTTTGTAGTTACCGACCGCCTTCTGGGCTTCAGTTGGTCGCGTGTTGATACCTGCGATATCCATCACCGCCCCACTTATTGACCGGGATAGGGTTGTTTGGTGGTCGGGTCATAGTAGTAGGTCTTGCCTTGGTACTGGCGAGGAATCGCGCCCGGCGGCGGGGTAAACTTCGGCGCCCCTCCAGCGGGAGCAGCTCCACCGCCCTCCGGCTGCACAGCCTTCGGCCCATACGTCTTGCTGTAGAACTCCCGCATCTTGGCTGGCGAATCCTTCGCCATGGCGATTTCCTGCAGCATGGTGTCGAGCATGCGGTTGTAGGTCTCCGCGTTGCCGGCCGTGTTCAGCAGCCCCTCGGCGTGATGCCGCGACGAATCGGTGGTCACGTTGGCGCCGCGCGCCATCACCGCGGCATAGGTGTTCACGATCGCCTGCGTGCGTCCGTACAGTTCGGTCTGATCCGGGTTCAGCGTCTTGTTGCTGTAGCCCTGCAGCAGTTGATTGAACGGCAGGAACGAAGTGCGCGGCAGGCGCTCGATGACGCCACGAGCCTGCTTGATCGCGCCCTCGGCCTCGAACGCCGCCGCGCCCATCTTGGCTTCCATCGTACCAAGCGTGCGCTGACCGGCCTTGCGGCCAGCGAACTCGGCAACGCGCGTGCCCATCTCCTCCGGCGTGACCTTATTCTCGTTCATCACCTCGCGGATGTGCTTCTGCACAGCCTGCCGCGCAGCGCTGGTGACGCCCAGACCATTCAGCCGGGAATTGTCGCCGGTCTTGACGTAGTACTCGGCAATCGCACGAGCGTCGTCATCGCTGATTGGGCCGCCCTTCTGATCCTTCGGCTGCACCTTGTCGTTGGCGGTCGGCGGCGCGCCGGTGACCGCGTCAATGACCTTGCCCGAGGCCTGATCTAGCACCAGCGGATGATAGGAACCATCGGCCGTGATCGCCGACCCCGCCGGCATGAACTTGGTGCGGTCCAGATTCTTAGCGGCTGTGCTTTCGGTCGCCGCATTATGGCGCTCGCTCTCAGTCTGCTTGCGCTCGTTCATCAGGTTCGTGACGTTCTGCTGGCGCTGCTCGCGCGACAGCGCGGCAGCTTCAGCCGCAACCTTGCGATCGTTCTCCTCGGCCTTGCCATAGGCCGAGACGCCGGCAAGACCGCCTTCGCCGACAGCGTTACCCAAGAACGGCGACCGGGAAGCAAGCATGCCGAGGCCTGCGGTCAGCAGACCATGGCTGGCGTTTGGCGAGATCGGTAGCAAACCGAAGCCGCCCCGCTCCTCGCCACCCGGCCGGGTGATCGCGTCCGGAAGATTACCGTAAGCGTTCGGAGCCCCATCCGGCCCAAAGGCCATCACGCGACCCGAGGGAGCCGCGCCAGCGCGTCCGGCGACGCCGACCGGCGCAGTATCCTCCTCATCGTCTGAGGCCACCACGGGCGCCCCTGCGTCGTCTGGACGGGCTCCCGGCATGGGAACCACTCCACGATTGGACGCCTGCATACCCGGAGGTCCGGCGAAGTCCGTCGAGTTGGCGCCGACCGGGTCGAAGTCACCCGATGCGATTGCCCGAGTGACGGGGGCGGCACGATCTTCAAATGAAGGCTTGCGCGGGAGTTCCTCGCCCTCGCCGAACATCGGCTGCGGAGACAGCCAGTCCTGCACATCGGCCGGATTCCGCGCCGGGAAGGACGCATCATATCGATCGTCGAATGGCGAGCCGCCGCCGGCATAGCCAGCCACACCGCCGCCGGACGCACGATTGCGGGAGTTTAGAGTTGCCTGCGCATTGCTGGCGCCGGAAGGCGGCCCGGTGAAGTGGATCTGACCGGTGCGGACATTGATGACGGAATGCGTTCCATCCTGATTCGGTCTGATCTGGTAGGGCGAACCCTGCGCAAACCGCTGGCCACCAGCAATGCCAACCGGGTCCTCGTCCGACATCACCGCGCCGCCGCCTGCGAAGCCCTCGCCGTAGTCCGAGGCATCGAGCCCAGCCATCGGAGCGGCGCTCGATCCGCCAAAAGCATCGCCACCCAAGAAACTGCCGCCACCCCACGAATCACCACTGAAGCCGCCACCACCCGTGAGGCCACCCCAATCGAGCCCCTTGAGCCCCTTGGTTGCTCCAGCGAGGCCACTGGCCATCTTGGATGGATCAAAGCCGCTGCTCTGCGAGGGAGCGCTCGGTGCGCTCGCATGAGGCGCTCCGGACCCGGCCGAAATACCCATGGTCGGTATCCAGCCCTTGGCGTCGCCCCATGGCATCACACCGCCGCCACTGGCACGACGCACCGAATCTTCCGTCGCTTCGTGCATGTCGACATAGCGATACCCGTCGACACCGCGCGAAACAGCGTCCGGATTGCGCTTCTCGACCTCCTGCGCCATCGGGCCGACATGCCAATCAGGCGATCCCTTGTAGCGGAACCGGTACATCGGCGTGCCGTCGTTCATCTTGCCGATACGCTCGATGTCTTCCTTGGCATCGCGGTCCGACAGCATGCCGGCCGCGGTCAGGCCGAGCCCGAGATACTGCGCAGTCTGATTCGGAGCTGGTCCCGTAGTGCTGCCGCTCGACGTGCCGCCGAGGTTCGAGCCCACGCCGGTGCCGAGGCCAGCCAGCCACTGGGTCTGCTGATACGGATAGGCCTGCGCCTGCTGATACTGTCCATAGAGGGCGTTGAGGTTCGCCTGCTCCGTCTGCTGCTGCAGCGATCCGGCGCCGACCTGCGCGGTGGCACCGGTGAGCGCGGCGTTCTGACCGGAAATGCCATAATTGGCTATGGCGTTGCCCGCGGCAAGCGGGTTCTGCTGATACTGCTGAGCCGCCGTCTGCAGTGCGCCCTGATAACCCTGATTATACAGGTTGGCATCGACGCCAGCCATGGTGCGGCCCTGCTGGCCGGCAAGTATAGCCTTGGCTACACCAGTCGCGTTGCCACCGAGTGCGCCCTGCGCAATTTGATTGCCCTGCAGCGATGCCATCTGCGAGGCATTGTCGTGCGCCATCTGCGCATTAGTGGTGTCGACCACGTTCTGCGTGTAGGGGTTGAGATAGCTCTGGATCTGGCCCGCTGTCAGCGGATTGGCGGCGCCCTGCGCGAGCCCTGTCGCCTGCGCCATATTCGGCGCGGCATATCCAGCATTGGCGTTGATGTTTGCAATACCGGTCTGCTGCTGCGCGTTGACTGGCGCAGTGAGGTCGCCGGTGTAGGCCTGATACGGCGTGGAGGCCACGCCCTGTGCGCGCGTCAGGAGGTCCCGATACATCTGCGCGGCCTGTGGATCAGGTGCAGACGTGCTTTGCGTGGAAGTAGTGTTGGAGCCTTTTCCCAATCGTCCGTTTCACGTAGGGGCGCCCTACGCTGTCAAGGACACCGCGCCTGCGGGCCGATGGATGAAATAGCCTCCGACTGGTTCGCCGAGTTGACGGCGGTATAACTCAATCTTGGCCTTGGTGCGCTCGTTCGATACCACACCGATCACCAAAGGGATAGACAGCTCGTCCGAGCACCGCATTCCAAACTTGATCATGTCCTTGGCGTGTGTCGATCGACGATAGTCCTCGTCCACATAGTTCATGATCTCCTCAAGGCACCAGTCGTCCGTGTACCAGAACTGGCTGATCAGCAGCAGGATGATGCCCTCGATGCGGTCGCGCCCGACGCACCCGATGATGGCACCGCGACCGGTGAAGGCCTTATCGACCATCGCCTCCACCTTCTTCATCGCCAACGCGAACTGTCCGTTTTCAGCGTGATTTCGATGGCAGATGTTAAGAATCACCTCCCGATCTGAGGCGACTGCTTTGCGCACTGGGATGGTCGTCAGCATTAGTGTGCCGGTCCCGCGGGCTTGGTGTTGGCCTCGATCAGATCTGTGAGACGATCGCGCACCTGCTGCGCCAGCCACAGATCCATTCGCATGTTGATGGTGATCTCGTTGGCCACGGCGACCACCAACTCCGGTTCATCACCAACTTCGAGACCCTGCTGGATCTGCGGGATGAAGTGCGAGGTCGAGAACGCGAGGTTTAAGATTCCGTTCAAAAAACCTGAAACCTCCAAATTGTTTACATAGATTACCGGAGCTTTTGTCATCACTTACCTTTAAAGGCTAGGCGATCGTGACCGCCAGAGAATTGACCATAATGGAGCGCCTCTGCGGAGAGACGGACCTTCACTGCCTCAGCTAGGGAGGAGAATCTCCCTAAGCATACATTCTTTTTATCGATCTTGATCTGCGCTACGAATTTCTGTCGCGCTGCGCAGAAGTGCACCCCCTTATGTCCAGTCTTGTTAGATGCACGCAATCCAGCATTGAAGAGGTTTTGTGATCGGGTGGCTTCGCGGATTTTGTGAAATCTATTGTTTCCTCGCTCGCCATGCTCGTGATCAATGTCCTCATCTGGCCAACGCCCCTTCATCCAAACCCAAGCGATCCGATGGGCGCGCAGGCGAATGCCATTGATCATTATTACCACATAGCCATTATCATTAAGCGTTCCAGCCTCTTCACCGGCAATCGCTTGCGGACCTCGGGACCTAGCCCATGTGAAAATCCCGGTTGCTGGACAGTAATTCAGAAACATCTCCAACATAGAACCGGTGATCTTCAATTCCGCCGTGGTGGCCATGGAGATTCCGCCCTGTGCTGGCTAGAGTAACGCAAGCGTTTATCAGTCTTGGGCTGGCGGATCGAGTCCCTTTAGCGTCTCGATTAACTTCTGGCGCTCACTGGTCTGCCATTTATCCAGTATTTTGTGGCCATGGTCCAGATCACCGAAGCGGTCCATAATATCCTGCGGGCTGATACAAAATTCGCCATCGGCCGCGAATATTTTTACAGCATTGCTCTTCGGCAACTTCCGCATCAAAGAGGGTTTACTCTTGGGAAACATCTCTCCCAGTTTTTTCATGCCTGCGCCTGAATTTCCTTCCCCAAGACCGCTTACGTGATCCGCAGTGCAGATGTAACACCCATCTGGCACCTCCATGGGTCTCTTGTCCGCACGTCCTCCGGTATTGCCGACTATCGGGCCAACGTGCGCCACCTTTCCACCTTTGGCGCGCTTGACCTTGCGCGCAACCTCCATTGCCTCGTCCACACCGTCTCCTGATTCGGCCTCATTCATGGTGTCACTCACCATCTCCACGCCCCTTGCCGCCGCCCCCATTGGCAAAGCCGCGGCGTGAAGAATAGGGCCGGGATCATAACCTTCGCCTCGACGCATGCTCTCTGAACTCTGAAAAGCTCGCTTCGCGGTCTTGCCGAGTTTCTTATAGGCCGCACGTCCCACCTTGTACGGTACCGGCTCGTCGAGTTCAGCCTCCTCGGCCGGCGACATCACGCCGAATGCAGCACCGCCGCCGGCACACGCCAAGCGTCGAGCGATCCGTCCACCGCGCGCGTGCCGCTCCTCGCCATCGGCGCCGAGCACGCCAGCGGCCGGAATACCGGCAATACCGTACTTGCGCAGGATGCGGAGCATGCTGTCATCAAAGGTCACGTAGTTGTGGGTGCCGGCGCCGCCGAGACGAGACCCCTGATCGAGATAGCGGATACCGGGGACACCAGCTTTTTTCAATGCCGATTCGGGATCAGTACTCCTAACTGACCGCAACACATCTCCAGCCGGCGAATTTCTTTCAATGTGATGGAGCGCTATATGTTTGCCAGCACGACGCGGCCCCGATTGATCTGAGGCCTGCGCAATTTCTGCCTGCCGCCGCAATACTTCTTGAACCTCTGGAGACTGCTGAGATATTGGCTTGTCGTAATCAAGAAAATGCTCCGGCTGGCGGTCAATCGCCACCTGATACATGGTGCCCGGATTACGGTTCGGATCGCGCAGATAGGCTACCTTGGCCTCGCGGTCCTTGATCATGTTCGCCGTGGCGAGATCGGTGCGGCCTTGCGACTGCTCATATTTCAGATTTTTGATCTGCTTGTCGATGTCGGCGACAGCTCGGTCCACATCACCGGCATGAGAATGCAGATGTGTCCCGAGCCATGATGCCTGCTCAGGGTCTAGGCCGTATTTTTCGATCAAAGGATCGCGACGCGCGGCAAGCTGGTGACGGTACCACTCGCTCACCGGTGAATGCCCAGCGAAGTAGAGGCCATGACCATAGGCCTGATTTCCCTCGCCAGCGCCGAGGTTCTCGCTGCTAAAGCGGTCGAAGCTGTACGGCGAGCCGTGGTAGGCGATGATCGGCTCAGGCGAGCCTCGGTCCCGCATCGTCCACTCCGGCATGAGCCCGACCTTCTGGTCGGCGTAGGTGGTGTTGGCGCCGGATGCGGTCCGGTTCTTCTCACCGTGCGGGCCGTAGTTCACCCACGAGTTCTGCCCGCGGGTCTCGGTCGTCATCGCCGGCCGCGCCAGATCCGAATACATCTGCGCGTGCGTGCGCCATGCGTTATCCTCGCCGGGCGCGCGGAAGCCGTGCCCTTCCTTGAGGTGACCGAAGTAGTCGTGCACTACTCGGAACATGTCGTTCGCAAGCATCTCGTGCTCGCCGATCTTCTCGCCGGTCGGGCGCAACATCGGGTTGTCGGTGATCTTGTTCACCGTGCCGAAGCCGCCCTCGGTCGGAAAGAACCACAGATGATTGTTTTCCGCGACGTCGATCGCAGCCATGCGCGGGTTCGTCGCATAGGGGTCCGGCATTCCCGGCGGGATCGGCTCGATCTTCAGACCGGTTTTCTTGATCGCGTCATACTGTTTGGCAGTTTCATCGATCAGCGCATTGTACGACGCCTTGGTCGCTGGGTCGTTCGGGGTGTGCGGCATTTCCTCGTAGGCTCGCGCGATCGCCGCGGAGTGCTCCGGATCGATTGGGTGATAGCGCGTCGGCGGCGTGTATGGCCGATCCGGGTGGACAGTCCGCATGTAGTCTTCAGCGACGTCATGCACCTTCCCGATTGGGCCCGGGACGAAATGGCTCTCGCCGATCTTCAGCGGGCCCGGGATGCCCTCTAGGGACGCTCTTTCTCCGGCCCACCGCGCTGCCGTTGCCTGTGCTTCAGGTAGGCCTCTTGCTCCAGTCGGCCCTCCTCCTCCGGGTCCCACGTCTCCGGGGTCGGCGGCTGGGGCTGCTTCTGCGGGTACGGGTTCTGCTGGTCGCGGCTCATTGGTCAGTGCCTTCTCGCGTGCGATTATGTCGTCAATATGGGATAGATCGGTCACAGGACGTCGCGGGACCGCTCCGGTACCAAGAGTGGCCTCAGCGGCCCGGGCAGCCGTTCCCCTCACCAGCGGGGCTCCCGCCGCGTTTACTGCAGTCTCCAGCGAGGCTCCCACCATCGGATCGACCGGCTGGGCGGTTCCCGAGATGTCCGTGTAATCCTCGCGCCGCAATCCCGGCATCGGGTTCGACTTGGCTGATTCGATCGCCTCATGCGGAAGATCCCACAGCATGCGCTTTGGAACCTGCACCATCGGGTCGAGAATGTTCTCGCGGCCGATGTTCTCCGGCATGGCCTCGCCGACGCCGCCATAATCAAAGATGCCCCCGCCGCCAGCGCGCGACCGGCGCCTCACTGAGTAGGCGATTGCCAGAGCCTGATCGCGCGGCTTGTCCGCCGCCAACTCTGCTTTGAGGTTGGATACGAACGCTGCGCGGCTGGGTGATTTGATCAACGGCATCAGAACGCCGCTATAGCTACGCGCCGCCACAGGTTCGTGGCGATGCAGACGTACAGGAATCCGGTGTCGGCGGCGACCTGTCCGACCGTACCATTTGAGGCGGACGTCGTGGGCACCGGCACGAAATTAAGGTTCCGTCCTGCCAGTAGCGCCTGATAGATCAGACCGAGATACTGAACGCCCTGAGCCTGCGTCGAGTTGATTGTGTCTAGGTCTGCAGCGGCCATCAGCGTCGTCCCTGCGGCGAATACCGATACCTCACATATCCCAATCTCGCGAAACTACCAAGATCATTGCCCGAGAACGTCATGCTGATCAGCCCGCCGCGCATGCGGGTGGTGATGTACTGCGTGGTGTGGTCGAATGTGAAGGGACCGTGGATCACGGGCGTGTCGCCCGGGAAATTTACGACACTGAACGTGACCTGAATCTGCGCGGTCTGAGCCTGCCCGAACTCACCAAACTTGAAATCTGGCCGCACTTGATCGACGACGACATATTCCTCGCCTTCCGCCAACCGGAAATATCCCGTGGTGAATGACCATGGCATCGGTTGCCCGGCGGCGTCGTTAGTGCGCTCCTGCTGATAGATCACGCCGCCCGGGTTCGCTGATATCGGAGACCCGAATACGTTCTGGTCGGTCCATGCCGACCGCGGCATCGTCCCGGCCGGTCCCAGATCCCATGGCTTGCTCGGCTCAACGATGTTGAACTTGACGTAAGAATCGTTCTCACCGTTGACGCTCGCCAGCGACGGATAAAGGAAGCCGATCTCGTTGAAGGCCGTATTCGGCATCGCCCGCACGTTCTGAACGAAGTCCAGATTGAGATTCTGAAATACCGCGTCCCACACCGGGCACTCCATCACCTCCACGCCATTGCCCGCATAGCGGTAAATGTTCGATATTCCCATCCAATAGACGCCGCCGCGCAACTGCTGAATCGCATGCAAACTGCAAGCCCCAGCGCCAGCGCCGATCTTGTTGAATCCATAGACGTTCGGGAAACCGATGAAATTCATGACCCACAGATCGAGGTCAGTCCAGATCAAATTCTGATTAGACACAGGCAAGCCAGCGACGATACGCGATCCGATCGGAATGCGGAAGTTGCGCGCCAGATTGGTGTCAGTCGGAGTCCAATCGAAAAAGTTGCCGCTGTCCGACCACTGCACCAGCATCGGGTCCTGCAGCACGCCGATTTGCTCAGTGATAGTCGAGCCGAAGGCCACGAGAATTTGAGCCGACGTCGAGACAAACATTCCCGTATTGAAGATCGGCCCCGATGAAATCAGGCTCATGTTCAGAAACCCGCCAGTCGGGTCCCAGAAATAGATGCCGCCATCCTTCGGACATGCCAGCAATATCTGGCCCCAATTATCCTGCGTCCAGTCCTCGGCCGAGATCGGCGTGCCTGTGATCACGGTCGGGGAAACGCCGGTGCCGTAGCCTCCGAGGCCATAACCACCAATACCGAATCCTGTACCAGCAGCAGGCGGCCCAAGCGAAATGTAGTAAAGCAGCTCGGCCTGCCCCGCGTTCATGGAGGTCCCGCCGGAGAAAGTAGCCTGCGCGTTGGTTTGGATGATGAAAGCATTGACGCCGGTCACGCTGGCGACGTTATAAAGCCCATCAATGGTGACCCCGTTGAACGTCGTCGGAATCGGAAATACGATGGTATTTTCCGGTGCCAACACCGACAGACCGTGATTATTGAACGCCACCGATACGTTCGCACTTCCGACTGTGGAGGTGAACGCCGGAACCGCCCCACCATTATTTACCGTAGCCGTCGCATTCGTCGCCGCTCTGAGCTTATAGGTGGTAGCGCCCGTGACGGTCTCGATAGGATAAAGACCGGACAAGATGATGCCGCCGACCGAAATCGGAGTGTTGAAAAATATCGAATCAAAAGTTGTGGCCGAGGCCGTGAGATTAGAATCTTTAATCTCGACCAGTGGCGATCCGTTCACTGTCGAGAAATCAGGTGCAAAATTCGACAACAGTGTTTGCGGCGTAATATCCTGAATGGATCGCGTCGCAGGCACGGCGCCAGCCAGAACCACAAGCTGCGCCGTAGTCGAGACGGCCAACCGATCGACCTGATTGAGATCTTCCCATGCATGGAGATCGCGCGGCACACCGCCAACCGCGAGCGGATAGAACAACTCGAAGCCGCCGTACTTCTGCGCCAGCCCATCACGCCATCGGATAAACTGCCCCGCCGAGTATCCAGCCTCGTTGAGAACCGGAGTGCGCTCGACGTTGATCCCGGGAATAAGTTTTACACTGCCAAAAGGCATTTCGCGCCTTTCAGGTTTTCACGACCCAAATGCCTGCAACCTGCGAAGGTTGCACGTTATTGACAGCGGTCTGAGCCACGTTTCCGTTGAGATTAAACGCTGCCGAGATGCCAGTTACGCTACTTCCCGTCGTGAGGCCCCCAAATGCAGTTCCGCCGTTATCAGAAAAACCTCTAGGGGACCCAACGCCACTCGGGCCTACATACGAGTGCGGATGCCCCGGGTCAGTGATGGTGACATTGACAGTGGTATTAGGCAAATTGGCTCTGGTCAGCGTAACTGTCTGCTGATCCAGTGCCGCGCCCATCGTCTGGCCATTGATCCCGCAGCCGGCTACCGTGATGCGAGCGCCGGTCTTATCATAGGCCAACGGAACGCGACCGCTGAGGTCCTGCACTCCGAATGTGGTGACCCCGTTGCCGCCGAAGTTGCCGCCGTATTGATTGAATAGAGCCGGAAAATCGGCGGCATTGTAGATCGTGCCGTCACACCACAGGAAAGGCTTGACCGTACTCTGTTGGACCCATCCCGGCATCGCGCTCAACGCGCCCCAAAACTCCAACTTCCCTACTTTGCCGGCGTTGATGAGGCGAACATTCGCGCCGTCGTTATAGACCTCTACGCAAGATCCCTGATCGACACCAAGAACCTCGGTTGCCGTCACACCTTGGAGCGTCAGTGTAAAGTTGATGCCGGTGCAACGGTTGTCGATGACATACACACCCGGGATAGGCAATGTGACACGCACGTCCCCTGTCATCACGCCGGTGAAGCGCAGCACCCGATTCTGAGACTGTGTCGGGCCCGGAGTAGGCGTCGGGACGAAACCGGCCGGAGACGTCAACAGAACATTCACGTTGGTGAGACCAATAGTCTGCACACCGCAGAACAGACCGTCGATCGCCACCATATTCGGGTTGACGTCGAGCGTGCCCCAGAGGTCCACATCGGCCCCAGTAAGCGGAACGATGATGCCGGCGTTGACTGTTACTGGATTGACCACGGGCTATGTCCTCGGCGGCACTGCAAGCGGATCTGGTGTCTTCGATGTCCACGCTTCCGACGTGAACTTCTTCCTAAACTCCTCCACCTTAGCAGAGTCCAGCAGGGTTTTGACATGCGATCCCCACGTCACGGCCTGCTGCGGGTTATCGCCCATAGAGGAGAAATTCATTTGGTAGCCGGCCGCCATCACCAGCGCAGCGGCGAGAAATACGTCGGGTAAATACAAAGTCAGAGGTGTCGTCTGATTCGCCAATGACAGAGGCGTCGGCCGAATCCATCCTATCAC
>Ga0137407_10000364_pt1 | contig 32052 bp, 34 predicted proteins | sample CZOMad2_2_16fung_FD_108410 | JGI IMG/M metagenome (GOLD analysis project Ga0137407, IMG submission 108410) | Vadose zone soil fungal communities from Angelo Coast Range Reserve, California, USA - CZOMad2_2_16fungal (Illumina Assembly) | ecosystem: Environmental > Terrestrial > Soil > Vadose... | reverse complement strand
TGGCGCCCGACTCGTCTTGCTCGGCGATGAGCAGGCGGGTGATGAGAAACCCGCTGATCACGAAGAAGAGGGTAACGCCGACGGGGCCCCAGACGTCGACCACGCCAGCCCCGAACAGAAGGTGGCGGCCGACCTTCAACAATTTTTCGGTATGGCCCAGGACCACCATCGCCGCCGAGATCGCGCGCAGCCCGTCGAGTGATGGCAAGCGCTCCGGTGACGATCGAGATCCGCGCGTTGCGTGCGCGTCCAAACACCCCCCCGGGACGAAGCTGCTCACGCTCTATCGGGAGCGCACTGACCGATCGTCCGAACCAGGCGCTCGCTCGCCCGGAGGCCTGCCGGGAAGTCGACGGAGCCAGGGCACCGAGGAGCTCAAGCCGATCAAGCCTGTCCGGCCACCGGGGCCAGCTCGCGACGCGGTGCCCGTCCGATCCGGAGCACCACCAGGGCCGCGAGGAGGCAGATCGCGCCCGCAACGACCCACGCCGGCGTATAGGTGGTGAGACTCGAGCGGATCACGCCCGCGCCCAGCGCGCCGATGCCGGCTCCGATCTGGTGCGAGGCGACGATCCAGCCGAACGCGATTGGCGCATCGCGAACGCCGATCGCTTCCGTGGTCAGACGCACCGTCGGCGGTACCGTGGCGATCCAATCGAGGCCGTAGAAGATCGCGAACAGCGGCAACCCGATCACCTGCGCGTCGAACGCGTGTGGCAGCCAGAGCAGCGCGAGACCGCGCAAGCCGTAGTACCAAAAGAGGAGCTTGCGTGAATCGAATCGATCCGACAGCCAGCCGCTGGCCGTCGTGCCGATGAGATCGAATACCCCCATCACGGCCAGCAGGCCGGCGGCGCGCACTTCGGGGATGCCGTGGTCCATGCAGGCCGGAACGAGGTGCGTGCCGACCAGGCCGTTGGTGCTCGCGCCGCAGACGAAGAAGCTGCCGGCGAGGAGCCAGAAGTCGGTCTTGCGCGCGCTCTCCCGCAGCACGCGAATGGCGTTGGCGAGCGGGTTCTCGCGCGATTGCGCCTCCGGCGCCTTCCCCGGAAGCGCTCCGTAGGGAAGCACTCCCAGATCCGACGGACGATCGCGCACGAGGAGCGCCACCAGCGGCAGCAGCAGGGCAACGACCGAGGCGACCACGAGCGTGACCGCGCGCCAGCCCTGGTGCTCGGCGACGTGGGCCTCGAGGGGAAGGAAGAGCATCTGTCCGGTGGCGGTGCTCGCGGTGAGCACCCCCATCACGGTGCCGCGGCGGGAGACGAACCAGCGGCTGACCACGGTGGCGCCGAGCACCATGGCGGTCGTCCCGGTGCCGAGGCCCACCAGGATTCCCCAGGTGAGGACCAGCTGCCAGCTCGAGCGCATCTGCGATGTGAGGGCGACGCCCGCGCAGATCACCGCCAGCGAGACGAGGACCGTGCGGCGGATGCCGAACCGCTCCATCAGCGCCGCGGCGAAGGGGCCCACGAGGCCGTAGAGAACCAGGTTGACCGATACCGCCGAGGAGAGGACGGCGCGGCTCCAGCCAAACTCGCGTTCGAGCGGCACGATCAGGATCGACGGCGTGGCGCGGACCGCGGCCGCGCAAAGAAGCACGACGAAGATCGCGCCGGCGATCACGAATGCAGGGTGGATCCTCCGATTCGCGAAGCTCACGAGGCGAGCTCCCGCCGCGCCGAGAAGCGCGCGCGGTAGGCGGAAGGCGTCACGTGCAGGGAGCGGAGGAAGGCGCGGCGCAGGACCTCGGCGCTGCCGAAGCCGCAACGCGACGCCACCTCCTCGAGGCCCGCGGCGGACTGCTGCAGGGCGCGGCGCGCCGCCTCCAGCCGCAGTTGCTCGATCGCCTCCGCCGGAGCGACTCCCAGCTCCTTGCGGAATACGCGCGTCAGATGACGGGCGCTCTTGCCGACCCGGCGCGCCAGCGCTGGCACGGACAAGTCGGCCGCGGGGTGCTCGGCGGCCCAGGCGACCAACTCGCGCACCGACGGGGTCTGCGCGGCCTGCAGCCGCAGCGGAGCGCTGTACTGGCTCTGATCGCCCGGCCGGCGCAGGTACACGACCATCGCCCGCGCGACGGCGAGGGCAACCTCCGCGCCCAGGTCCTCCTCGATCAGCGCGAGCGCGAGATCCATTCCAGCGCTCACTCCTGCCGAAGTGTAGACGTTTCCGTCTCGCACCCAGATCCGGTCTTGCTCGACGCGCAGGCGAGGGTAACGCTGCGCAAGGTCGGCGGCGCGCGACCAGTGCGTGGTGACGGCCCGGCCGTCGAGGAGTCCCGCCTCGGCCAGGAGGAAAGCGCCGGTGCAGACCGACCCCAGGCGTCGCACGCGGCCGGCGCTGCGCCGGAGCCATCCCAGCACGGCCTGATCGTCGAGCAGCGCCTCGACCCCGCGACCACCGAGGACGAGCAGGGTGTCGATGCTGCCCCGCAGAGCGCCGAAGGTGGTGTCCGGCAGGAAGCGGAATCCGGAGGACGCCGTGATCGGTCCCGCTCGCGTGCCGATCACCGCCAGCGAATAACCGGGATGCGTGCGCCCTTCGTCGCGCAGCAGCCGCGTCGCGCGCGCGAACATCTCCAGAGGGCCGGAAAGATCGAGCGCCTGCACGTCGGGATATGCGAACAGTGCCACCCGCAGAGGTTCCCCGGGCCGTTCGGAGCGTCTCATCGGCGCGATTGTGCGAGGTCAGCTCCGCGTCCGCAAGGACATTGATCCCACGATTCAGGACACGATGCATCCGCGCGCGTGGTCGATGGCGCGCTGGATGATCGCGACTCCTTCGCTCAGGTCGATCTCGTAAATGAACGTCCAGTGGTCCACGCTCATTTCGAAGGCTTCGGATCTGCAAACCTCTTTCGCTCCCAGGACCTGGGCGATGCGAAAGTGCTCCAGGGAGCGCCACAAGGAAGCCATCCGCGCCTCCAGAGACACACGGATTCCCCTGGGGATCCGGGCAGCCGACAGCAGGTTCCACTGGACACCGATCCTGGCCATGAACTCGGACCATCCTGCACGCAACGTCCGCGCGCGCATCCAGAAAGACACCGAGCCCCGTGGAAAAGGGAAAAACGGCGATGCCGAGTGCTCACGCCCCCCGGGCACGGCGCAGGAAGTCCTGGCGCGAGATCAGGCCGCTCTCGACGAGAATGTTCGAAGATCGTGCGAAGCACGGCCAGCATCTGCGCTTCGCGCGTCTGTGTCTGCTGCTCGAAGTGTTCCAGTCGCGCGAGGTTTGACGACGCGCCCCGAGTCTTATCTCCCCCAGCGCAGCGCCGCCGTGTGCACCGGCGCGTCCCACAGGCGGAGCATCTCCTCGTCGAGCCGTGCCAGCGTGACGGAGCAGCCGGCCATCTCCAGCGAGGTGACGAAATTGCCGACCAGGGAGCGCGCGATGGTGAGACCTCCCGCCGCCAGCCGGCGCGCCGCCGCGTCGAACATCAGATACAGCTCGAGCAAGGGCGTTCCGCCGAAGCCGTTCAGGAAGAGCAGCAGAGGCTCGCCTTTGCGCGGGGCGAGATCGTGCAGGATGGCGTCGACCAGCTCGGCTGCGACGGCATCGGCCGGCCGCGTGGCGACGCGGCGACGGCCCGGCTCGCCATGGATCCCGACGCCCAGCTCCATTTCGCTCTCGCTCAGCGTGAAGGTGGGCTTTCCTGCCGCGGGCACCGTGCAGCTCGTGAGCGCCACGCCCATCGAGGCACAGGCACGGGCCACGCGCTCGCCGAGCGCCGCGCAGGCGGCCAGATCCGCTCCGGCCTCCGCGGCGGCCCCGACGATCTTCTCCACCACCAGCGTGCCCGCGACGCCACGGCGGCTCGTGCTGTAGGTCGAGCTTTCCACCGCGACGTCGTCCTGCACCAGGACGGTCGCGGTCGGGCCGGTCGCCATCTCCGCGGCCATCTCGAAGTTCATCACGTCGCCCGAATAGTTCTTGACGACGAACAGCACCCCGCGGCCATTCTCGACGATCGCCGCCGCCGCCGAGATCTGATCGGGCGTCGGCGAAGTGAACACCTGTCCGGGACAGGCAGCATCGAGCATTCCGTAACCGACGAATCCCGCATGCAGCGGCTCGTGGCCGCTGCCCCCGCCCGAGACCAGGGCCACCTTGTCCTTGGCGAGCGGAGCGCGCGCGACGAAGGCCGGCCGCTCGTGCACCGAGAGGATCTCGCGATGGGCCAGCCCGAGGCCTCGCAACGCCTCCGGAACGACGTTTACCGCATCGTTGATGAACTTCTTCATCGGCTCCTCCTTTGCCGGCGCATCAGTCGATCAGCTCGGCGACGCGCTCGACGAACTGCCGGACCAGGTTTTCCAGCGCGCGCTGTTTTCTTTGATCGCGAAGCACCGGCACCTCCAGCGACAGGACCTTGCGGCGCGGGTGCAGTCCCTCCTCCTTCGAAGCCGGGTTCGCGGCGCGTGCCGGGTGGGCCACCATGTATGCCTTGAGGAAGCTCTTTCTCTCCTCCGCGGAGAAGTGACAGATCTCGAAGATGGTCGACAAGTACCGCGCGGGAACGGGCATGGGGTAGATGGGATTGGTGAGCTGCGAGACGAAGCTCTTGTGCTTGCCGAGCGCGATCGCGATCCGCGCGCGCATCCCCGCCGGGCGGCGATCGATGTAGTCCTTCAGGAGCGCCTTGTAGGCCGCGATCGGCCCCGGCTCGGACGGTTTGATGCCGCGCGTTGCCGGCTTAGCGGGCATGGTCCGAGACCGCATGCTTGACTCGGCCGAGGGCGGATGGAGCGACCGAGAGGCTGGTGATCCCTGCGTCGAGCAGGTGAGGGACGAGCTCGGGGTCCGATGCCATCTCGCCGCACACGCTCACCTCGCGCCCGGAGGCCCGGCCATGGGCGGCGACGCGGGCGATGAGCTCGAGGACGGCCGGGTTCAGCGGATCGTAGAGGGCCGACAGGTCGGCGGACTCGCGGCTGCACGCGGTCACGTACTGGACGAGATCGTTGGTGCCGATCGAATAGAACGCGGCGTCGAATCGGCCGATGGCGATCGCTACCGCCGGGACCTCCACCATGATCCCGAGGGGCGGGACCGTCGCCACGATGCCGCGAGCGCCCAGCGCCGCTGCCTCCTCCCGCAGCATCTCCCGGACCTCGTCGAGCTCCGCCGGCGTCGTGACCATCGGGAGCATGACCTTGAGCGGCCCCAGCGCGGCGGCACGCGCCAGTGCCCGGAGCTGGACGCGGAAGACGTCCGGGTGCGCGAGGCTCAGGCGGATGCCGCGCACGCCGAGGAACGGATTCGATTCGCCGTGCGGCGTCAGGCCCGGGATGGGTTTGTCGCCTCCGGCGTCCAGAGTGCGGATGGTGACCGGCTTGCCGGCGGCCCACCCGATCAGGCGCGAGTAGAATCGATACTGCGTCTCCTCGTCGGGCAGCGCGCCTCTGCCATGGAAGAGGAACTCTGTGCGGGTCAGCCCGATGCCGTCGCACGATGCAGGCGCCAGGTCTTCGAGCGTCCTTTCGCTTTCGACGTTGATCTGCACGGCGACGCGGGTTCCTCCGGCGCTCACCGCGGGCGCGGCGCGGTACTTCTCGTCCAGCTCGGCACGTTGCGCTCGCGCCTGCTGCCGCTCGCGTACCCAGCGGGTGGTGGCCTCCGAAGGGCTGACGATCAGTCGGCCGGTCTCCGCGTCCAGCACGGCGGCCTCGCCGTCCACCACGTCCTCGAGTGCAGCCCGGACACCGACCAGCAGCGGCACGCCGCGCGACCGGGCGAGGATCGCCACGTGGCTCGCGGCGCTCCCGCCCAGCAAGGCCACTCCGCGCCAGCGTGACCAGTCCAGCTCGAGGAACCGCGACGGGGTCAGGTCGTCGGCGAGGTAGATCCCGCCTTCCGCGGGCGCGTCCTGCGCCGCGACATGGGCGACCGGCGCGAGCGCGGTGAGGACGCGATCGCGCAGATCTGTGAGATCGCTCGCCCGCGCAGCGAAGTACTTGTCCGTGGCGGAGCGGTAGTCTGCGATCTGCGCTTCCAGCGTCTGCCCGAAGGCGCGCGCCGCCGGCTTTCCTTCCGCGATCGATCGGTATGCCGGCTCGAGCAGCGTCGAGTCGCGCAGCAGCTCGAGCTGGAAATCGAGGATCTCCGACGCCATCGTGCCACCGTCGGACTTGAGCCGCTCGAGCTGCAGCGCTGCCCGGGCCAGGGCGCCCTCGAGAAGCTTGCGCTCGGCCTGGGGATTGGCGGCCTCGGTGCCGTTGAACCCATCCATCTGCGGACGGCTGCAGACGACGAGAAACCCGTCGCCCAGCCCGGCGGAAGCCACCTGGCCTTCGAACTGGCGCTCCCGCTGCGAGCCCTCGTCGAAATTGCGCCGGACGAGCTCGGTGATGTTGGACAACGCCTCTGCGGCGTCCGGTCCCTCGGCCTCGAAAAAGAGCGTCTGGCCTGCCGGGGCCTTCAGCGACAGCACGCGGGCGACGCTCTTGGCGTCGGTCCATTTGCCGTTCTCGCCGACGCGCAAGCGGAGTTGCGCCTCGAAGCTCTTCGCCAGCTTGGTGAGCTTCACCGCTGGCCGGGCATGCAGCCCGGTGGGGTTGGTGATCACCGCAGCCGCGGAGATGACCCGCCCGTCGCTCATCGGAACATCTCCTCCGCAGTGGCCCGGACTTTCGCCAGGCTGCTCCCGCCCGCCGCTTCCGTCGCGGCCATGACGGCGCCCTCGACGACCGGCGCCGAGCAGACGACGATGTTCGCCTGCCACTCTTTCGGCAACATCTCGATCGCCATCTCCGAGTTGGTCTCCGCTCCTCCCAGATCCACCAGCACGGCAACGCCCTTGGGGCCGTACACCTGCTCGATGCAGTGCTTGATCGCCGCCACGTTCGTGCCGAGGCCACCTTCCGGGTTGCCGCCGCAGTGGGCGACGCGGACCTCCCGGCCGACCATCTGTCGCACCATGGCGGCAGCTCCCCGCGCGACGTCCGGAGAATGGGAAACGATGACGATGGCGACTCGGTCGGTCATGGCTTCGTCGACTCCAGGAAAGCGTCACAGGCTGCGTGCACCAGCAAGGAGCTCGAGCAAGCGCCAGGATCGAGGTGCCCGATGCTCCGCTCCCGCAGGTAGGAAGCGCGTCCTTTTGTCGCCAGCAGCGGGCGGGTGGACTCGAGGCCCTCCCGGGCCGCTCGCTTGACGCGCTCGATCGCATCGCGAACGGCGACGCCTTCCGCGCAGGCCTGCGCCAAGGCGAGCTGCACCGGTATCAGAACGTCGAGCATGGTCTTTTCGCCGCGGTCGGAGCGGCCGCGCTTCTTGACCGCCGCGATGCCCTCCTCGAGCATCTTCCCCGCGGACGCATTCCCGCCGGCCGCGGCGCGTCCCATCGCCAGCAGCAGGCTGCCGTAGAGTGGACCCGAGGCCCCGCCGACGTTCATCACCAGCAGCTTGCCCATCTCTTCCAGGGCTGAAGAGAGTGGAAGGGCGCGGATCGCTTCGCGGGCTTCGGCGATGGCGGAGAACCCGCGCACCATGTTCACCCCGTGATCGCCGTCGCCGATGGCCCGGTCGAGCTCGCCGAGCGCATCCGCATTCGCCCGGATCGCGGCGGTCCCGGCGTCGATCAGGCTCGCGACGAGGAGGGTGGTTTCAGCAGGCATGCTCGTCCCCGGGTTGGAGCTCATCGGCCGTTTCCTCCGGGCCGGACGCGCTCGCCGCTCGCGTCGAAGAACAGGGGAGCCACCATCTCGATGGCGACCTCGTCGCCGACGGCCAGGTCCGCGTGCGGATCCGCAAGCGTGATCACGTCGGTGTCCGCCACGGTCACGTGCAGATGGCTCTGGTCGCCGAGGTGCTCGATCCACCGGACGCGGCCCACAGCCGCGCCGTTGGCGCTCTTGCGGATGCGCACGTGCTCGGTGCGGACTCCGATGGTCACCGCCCCCTCGGGGACCCTGACCGACGGGAACAGCTGTCGCGGCATGAGGTTGACCGACGGGCTTCCCAGGCGCGTCGCGACGTGGATGTTGATCGGGTCTTCGTAGATCTCGCGCGGGCTTCCGAGCTGCACCAGACGGCCATGCTCGAGGACGCCGATGCGGGTTGCCATGGTCATGGCTTCCGTCTGATCGTGCGTGACGTAGAGGATCGTCGCACCGAGCTCGCGGTGGATGCGCTTCAGCTCCACGCGCATCTCGGCGCGCAGCTTCGCGTCCAGCGACGAAAGCGGCTCGTCCATGAGGAAGATCGCCGGCCGGCGCACGAGCGCGCGGCCGATGGCGACCCGCTGCATCTGGCCGCCGGAGAGCCGCGTGGCGCGGTTGTCGAGCTTTTCCTGGAGGTGCAGGAGCCGGGCGATCTCGGTGACGCGGGCGCGGACCTGGTCCTCGGGGATCCGGCGCGCGGGCGAGCGGAGGGGAAACGCGAGGTTGTCGTAGACCGACAGGTGCGGGTACAGGGAGTACTGCTGGAACACGAAGGCGACGTCGCGCGTGGAGGGCGGTTCTCCGGTGATGTCGCGCCCCTCCATCCGCAGGCGCCCGGCGTCGGGCGCCTCCAGGCCGGCTACCAGGCGCAGCGTCGTGGTCTTGCCGGCGCCGGTCGGGCCGAGCAGGACCAGGAATTCGCCGTCGCGCACGGTCAGGCTCAGGTCCGCTACCGCTTGGGTGCGTGCGAAGCGCTTCGAGACGCCTTCGAAGACGACCTCAGCCATGGGCGGCCTCGTCGTGGAGCGCCGAGCGCAGCGCACGGCCCGACTTCTTCTCGAAGAGCGACAGCTTCTTCGGATGGAACACCAGGCCGGTATGTTCGCCCGGACGCACCGCGACCTCGGAGGAGAGGCGCGCCTTCAACGTCGTGCCCTGCGCGGTGCTGACGGTGACGATCTGCGTGGTGCCGAGGTACTCGGCGTCGATCACGGAGGCGCGCAGCGGGGAGCTCGCGGAGAGCTGCACATGCTCCGGTCGCGCTCCCAGCAGCAGCTCGCCCTCGGCGATCCCTTCGCGCGCTTCGGGCACCGCGACCGCGGCTTCCCCGATGCGGACGGACTTGTCGCCGGGAGCGACGCGCCCGTGGAAGGGGATGAAGTTCATCGGAGGCGAGCCAACGAAATCGGCCACGAACACGCTCGCGGGGCGGTCGTAGATCTCCTGCGGCGGCCCGAGTTGCTCGACGACGCCGTTGTTCATCAGCGCGATGGTGTCGGCCATGGACATGGCCTCGAGCTGATCGTGCGTCACGTACACCGTGGTCGCTCGCAGGCGATCGTGCAGCGCCCGCAGCTCTCCGCACATCACCTCGCGGAACTCGGCATCGAGCGCTCCCAGGGGTTCGTCCAGCATGAACGCGAGGGGCTCGCGGACGATGGCGCGCCCGAGGGCGACCCGCTGCCGGTCGCCGCTCGACAGCCCCGAGACCGAGCGATCGAGCAGATGGGTGATGCGCAGGATTCTCGCCGCTTCCTCCACCCGCTTGCGCACCTCTTCGCCAGGCATGCCCTGGTTGCGCAGCGGGTAGGAGATGTTCGCGCGCACGTTCATGTGCGGGTAGAGGGCGAAGAGCTGGAAGACGAAGGCGATGTCGCGCTGCGAAGCCTGCTTGAAGGTGACGTCCTCGCCGCCGAGCAGGATGCGCCCCGAGGTGGGCAGCTCTAGACCGGCGATCATCCGCAGCGTGGTGGTCTTCCCGCACCCAGACGGGCCCAGCAGGCAGAAGAAGTCGCCGTCCGGAACCGTGAAGGTCGAGCCGCGAACGGCCACGAAGTCGGTGAAGGCCTTGTGCAGCTTCTCGACGCGGATCTCTGCCATCGCGCTACTCCGGAAACTTGGAGACGATCGTGAACAGGGCGGTGCCCGCCAAGGTCGTCAGGAACGAGTACGTGTAGAGCGCCATGGAAAAGGGCTGCAGGAGCATGAAGACGCCCGCCGCGATGACGGCGGTGGCGATCCTCTCCATGAGTCCTCGCCGCAGCCAGCGCGGCCACCGCCCATCCGGTTGAAGCGTGGTCGCGTTCATTTGCGCACCGCCCCGAAGGTGATGCCGCGCAGAAGGTTCTTGCGCAGCAGCACGGTGAACACGAGGATCGGGACCAGGAACAGCGTGGTCGCCGCGGCGACCGCGGGCCAGTCCTGGCCGCCTTCGCCGATGATGATCGGAATGAACGGCGGAGCCGTCTGCGCCTGGCCCGAGGTGAGCAGCGTCGCGAAGGCGTACTCGTTCCAGGCGAAGATGAGGCAGAAGATCGCGGTGGCGACGATCCCGGTGGTGGCCTGCGGGAGCACGACCTTGCGGAAGGCCTGCAGGCGCGTGTAGCCGTCGACCAGCGCCGCCTCCTCGTACTCGCGCGGGATCTCGTCGATGAACCCCTTCAGCAGCCAGACCGCGAGCGAGACGTTGACGGCGCTGTAGAGCAGGATCATGCCCAGGTGCGTATCGGAGAGCCCGAGCTCCCGGTACATCAGGTAGATGGGGATGGCGACCGCGATGGGCGGCATCATGCGCGTGGAGAGGATGAAGAAGAGCAGATCATCCTTGGCGGGCACCCGGAACCGCGAGAAGGCATAGGCCGCCGTGACGCCGAGCACCACGGAGAGCGCCGTCGAGCCGAAGGCGATGATCAGCGAATTGAGGAAGCGCGGCACGAAGTTCGAAGGGCCGGCGACCACCATGTTGCGCGCGCGGGCGATCCTGTCGCAGACGTTCATCGGCGGCGGGAGGCTGGAGATGTAGTCCGCCGTCTGCCGGGAGATGGTGGTGAAGAGGTTGCAGGTGCCGTCCAGCGTCGGGTGGAAGACGATCTTCGGCGGGTAGGCGATCGAGTCCGAGGGCGACTTGAAGGCGGTGAGGAAGATCCAGACCAGCGGCACCATGGAGATGACCGCGTAGACGACGATGACGGTCCCGGCGATCCCCTTCGACCGGCCGGAGGGCTCGACGACCGAGTGCGCGAGTGTGGTAGCGGTCATGGTGGCCTCTCAGCGGTTCTTCACCCGGTTCAGCACCTTGACGTAGATGTTCGCCAGGCCGAACACGGTGACGAAGAGGATGATGGCGAACGCCGACGAGTAGCCCGTCCGCCACTTCTCGAACGCTTCGCGCTTGAGGGTGATGGAGGCGAGTTCGGTCGTCGAGCCGGGACCGCCGTTGGTGAGCAAATTCACCATGTCGAACATCTTGAAGTTCTCGATTCCGCGGAACAGCACCGCGAGCATGATGAAGGGCAAGGCCATCGGCAGCGTGATGGTCCAGAACTGCCGCCACTTGGAAGCGCGATCGACCTCCGCGGCCTCGTAGATGTAGTCGGGGATCGAGCGCAGGCCGGCGAGGCAGATCAGCATCACGTACGGCGTCCACATCCAGGTATCGACGATGATGATCGACCAGGGGGCGAGCTTGACCGAGCCGATCATCGAGAACGAAGAGGCGGGGATGCCGGTGAGGAACTGCAGGGCATAGTTCCAAAGCCCGATCTGCGGCTGGTAGAGGAAGGTCCAGAAGTTCCCCACCACCGCGGGCGAGAGCATCATCGGGATCAGGATCACCGTGGTCCAGAACCCGTGTCCCCGGAACCGCCGGTCGACGAGCCAGGCGAGCCCGAAGCCGATCGATGTCTGCAGGAGGATCGTCCAGAAGAGGAAATGGGCAGTGGACTGCATCGCCGCCCACACGTCGGGGTCCGTGAGCACCGAGACGTAGTTCGCGATCCCGATTTCGAGGAGCCGCGCGTTCGGCCGGTTTGCCCGGTAGTTGGTGAACGAGAGCCGGATGGTCCAGACGAGCGGGAAGATGTTGATCGCCAGGAGCAGCAGGATCGTCGGCGAGATGAACAGCCACTGGATCGCGCGGTCGGACAGCCCGCGCACCCGCCTGGCGACCGCCTCCGGCGTCGCCCTCGCCACGTGCTCCATGATGCTGAGGCCATGCTCACTCATGCGGTGCTCCGAAGGGGACCGCGACGCATCCCGGCCAGGGCCGGGAGAGGCGGCACGGTCCCCGTCGTGGGGGGACCTGCTCACATCTTCCCGTCGTCCTTGAACACCTTCTCCCAATCGGAGACGAGCGCGTCGAGCGCTTCCTGCGCGGTGCCCTTGCCGGCGACCACGTAGTCGTGGACGCGCTTCTGCATGGCGAGCAGCAGCTGCGCGTAGGAAGGCTCGGCCCAGAAGTCCTTCACGATTCCCATCGAAGTGAGGAAACCCTGCGCGAAGGGGGCGCTCTTGGGGAAGCCCGGGTCGTTGAGCACGGCCTTGTGGCAGGAATAGCCGCCCAGCGCCCACCACCGCTTCTGCACCTCAGGCGTGGCGAACCACTTGATGTACTGCAGCGCGCCGTCGCGGTTGGGCGAGTACGAGACGACCGAGATCCCCTGACCGCCGAGCTGCGTGAAGTGCTTCTTCTCGGCGGGGTTGGCGAAGAAGCCGATCTTGTCGCCCCCTACGTTGGGATCCTTGTAGAGCCCCGGCCAGAAGGCGAAGAAGTTCATCTGCATCGCCACCTGGCCTGACTTGAAGGCGTCCAGCCCTTCCTGCATGTAGGCGTTGGTCATGCCGGGCGCCGTGCAGCAGTCGTAGAGCGACTTGTAGAACTCGAGCCCTTTGACCGCGTCGGGCGAGTTGACGAAGCCGCGCATTTTGTACGGGTGCTTCGGGTCCTCGTACTCGAATCCCCAGTCGTAGAGCACGTTGGTGACGCCCATGGTGATGCCTTCCGACCCGCGCTCCGTGTAGATGTACGCGCCGTAGACCTTCTTCCCGTCGATGGTCCGGCCCTGGAAGAACTGGGCGATCTCCTTGAGCTGATCGTACGTCTTCGGAGGAGCGAGCTCGTGGCCGGTCTTCTTCTTGAACTCGGCCTTGATCTCGGGGCGCTCGAACCAGTCCTTGCGGTAGGTCCAACCGACCGCGTCTCCCATCGCCGGCAGGGCCCAGTAGTTGGGGGTGCCCTTCGGCCACTCGGAGTAGCCGAGGACCGTGGCCGGCATGAAGTCGCTCATCTTGATCCCGTTCTTCTCGAAGAACTCGTTGAGCTTGACGTAGTGGCCGTTCTCAGCGGCGCCGCCGATCCACTGGCTGTCGCCGATGAGGAGGTCGCAGAGCTTGCCCTTGGAGTTCAGCTCGTTGAGGAAGCGGTCCGCGAAGCTCGTCCAGGGGACGAACTCGAACTTCATTCCGATGCCCGTCTTCGCGGTGAAGTCCTTGGACAGCTCCACCAGGGCGTTCGCCGGGTCCCACGCTGCCCAGCAGAGGGTCAACTGCTTCGATTGCGCCTGCGCGGACGGCGCAAAGGCCAGCACCGCTGCTACAGCCAGGGCGCTGACGCGAGCCAATAGCTTCTCCATGATCCAGACCTCCCCTTCGTTTCGTTTGGATGGAACCGTGTGGACGCCGCGATCGAGCAGTTTAGTTCACTGAACAGAAACTAAACTAGGTCCCTAAACTAACCCCGTGGCGAAAGTCAAGCCGCACCGCGACAACCGCTCGCGGTCGCGGCCCCCGGCCACGGCGCAGCTCGAGCCGCGTTGAGCGCGGCTCGCCAGTGCGCGCTCCTCCCGACGATCGCTACCGCGTTCGCGCAGCGGGCCGGACGTGCAGGACGATCTTTCCGATGACGTGGCCCGAAGCGAGGCGCTGGTGCGCCTTTGCGGCCTCTTCGAGTGGGAAGGCCGCGCTGATGGCGACCTTCAGCCGGGAGGCGTCGATGGCTTGAGCCGCTTGAAGTGATCGGGACCGGCCTCCGCGTCGTAGGTGATGATCTCGACGCCGCTGCGCCGCTTCGGCGCAGGCTCGACGCCGTTCGGGTGGACCACCGTCAATGCACGCCTGGCGGGCGGCCAGCGCCCGCTGCGCCCTGCGTCCCACGATCCAGAGCACATTCGCTCTACCCCTCGAGCGCGAGCCGCACGGCCTCCTCTGCGCTGGAGGCGCGCAGGATTGAATCCGGCTTCTGCGAGAGCTCCCAGGTCGCGAGCCCTATGACCCGCCTGCCGAGCTTGAGCGCGAATCCGATCTCCGACAGCGTACCGAACTCGCCGCCCACGGCCACGACGGCGTCCGCCGCGCGCACGACGAGCCCGTTGCGGAACTCGCCGAGTCCGGTGGCGATGGCGACGACTACATGCGGATTCGCGGCGCTCCGGTCGCTGCCGGGGAGGATGCCGACGGTGAGCCCGCCTTCGCGGCGCGCGCCGCGGCAGGCGGCTTCCATCACCCCGGACAGACCTCCGCAGACGACCACCGCGTCGGCGCGCGCCAGCAAGGATCCGATCTGCTCTGCGGCGAGCGCCTCCTGCGGAGAGCAGCTCCCGCTTCCCACCACGGCGACGTAGCGCTGCATGCCGCGAGACTACCGGAGCCGGCGCCGCGACGTCACACGTAACGGTCGATGAATGCGTCCAGCTCGGACTTGGGAAGCGCGCCCGCCACCCGGCCGATGAAGAGCGGCCCCCGCTGCAGGATGAGGGTGGGGATCGACTGCACCTGATGCAGCGAGGAGATCCGCGGGTTCTCGTCGACGTTGAGCTTCACGATCTTGAGCTTGCCCTTGCGCTCCTTCGCGGCCTGCTCGAGCGCCGGCGCGACGGCATGACAGGGACCGCACCAGGGCGCCCAGAAATCGACCAGCACGGGAATGGGGCAATCCTCGACCTCGCGCTTCCAGCTGGCATCGGTGGCAGCGACAGGATGGTCGGGAAAGATGCTCGCCTTGCAGCGGCCGCACCGCGGGTCGTCGCGCACCCGGCTGCGCGGGATGCGGTTCAGGGCCCCGCAATTGGAACAGGAATATTCGACGCGATCGTCGTCCATCGCGGATCTGGTAACCATCGCTGCGGGCGGCGCAAGGCCCTTCAGCGCCCCTTCTTCAGCGACAGGGAATTGATGCAGTAGCGCTCGCCCGTGGGCGCCGGACCATCCTGGAAGACGTGCCCGAGGTGCCCGCCGCACCGGCGGCAGTGCACCTCGCTGCGCTCCATCCCGTGGCTCGAGTCGCGCTCGGAGGCGACGGCGCGCGCGTTGGCGGGACGCGAGAAGCTCGGCCAACCGGTGCCGCTGTCGAACTTGTCCTCGGCGCGGAAGAGCTCCGCGCTACAGCCGGCGCAGAGGAAGCGCCCCGGCTCGTGGTCGTCCCAGAGCGCGCCGGTGAATGCGCGCTCGGTGCCTTTCTGACGGAGCACGCGGTATTGTTCCGGGGTCAGCTCGCGGCGCCATTCCTCGTCGCTCTTCTCCACTTTGTCGTCCATGGCGCCGCCGATTGTACGCCACCATGACCTCTCCTGTTCAGGTATCGCCGTTCACCATCCAGGTCCCTGATCGGGTCCTGTCCGACCTTCGCGCCCGCATCCGGAGCACTCGCTGGCCCCCAGGCGCGCCGGGAGCGGAGTGGGGCCAAGGCACCGACTTCGAATATCTGAAACATCTGCTCGGGTACTGGGCCGATGGCTTCGACTGGCGGGCGCAAGAGCGCGAGCTGAACCGCTTCAAACACTTTCGCGTCGAGATCGACGGGGTCGCCATCCACTTCGTGCACGAGCGTGCGCGGCAGGGAAGCGGTGTCCCGATCATCCTGACGCACGGCTGGCCGAGCGCGTTCACCGAGCTGTTGCCGCTGGTGCCGCTGCTCACCGAGCCGCACGCCCACGGGATCGATGGGCCCGCGTTCGACCTCGTCATTCCCTCGCTCCCCGGCTACGGCTTTTCCGGCCGCCCCGCTCGAGCGAACTACCGGTCCGTCGCCGCCCTCTGGCATCGGCTCATGCGCGAGCTCGGCTACGAACGCTACGGAGCCGGCGGGGGAGACTTCGGCGCGGGGGTCACCACGCTGATGGCGCTCGATGAGCCGCAACCGATGATCGGCATTCACTTGAGCAACCTGGAGCTCTCGCCCTGGACGGGCGAAGGCTCGCGACCGCTCTCCTCCGCGGAGCGCGCTTACCTGGCGCAGAGGCAGCGCTGGGACGCGTCGGAGCGGGGTTACAGCTCCATCCAGTCCACGAAACCGCAGACGCTGGCATACGCGCTGAACGATTCGCCGGCCGGCCTCGCCGCCTGGATCCTCGAGAAGTGGCGATCGTGGGCCGACACCAAGGGTTCTCTCGAGCGCCGATTCTCACGCGACTTCCTCCTCACGCTGGTTACGCTCTACTGGGTCACGGAGACGATCACGACGTCGATGCGCGACTACTTCGACAATCGCTGGCACGGGATCACGCTCGGGCCCGGCGACTTCGTCCGGGTCCCGACCGGCGTCGCCAACTTCATCGAGCAACTCGCCTTCGAGGGAGATCCGCCGCGCGAGTGGGCGGAGCGTCTGTACGACGTCCGCCATTGGACGCCGATGCCCGCCGGTGGGCACTTCGCGCCGGCCGAGGTGCCCGAGCTGCTGGCCCGCGACATCGCGACCTTCTTCGCGGCCCTGTGACGCGGCTTTCTACGCGTGCTGGGTCTGCTCGGCACTGAAACGCAGCATCCGCACCGGCTGCAGCTTGTACCAACCCTGGCGCGCGACGAGTCTCCACACTCGCTCGCGCAAGCGATCGCGCATCTCGCGCAAGCGGTCGATCGGCAGACTGCGCGGGTCCGGCAGATCCCACGACTCGTGCGGCACGGCCGCGGGCCTGCGCCAGGCGCCCTCGTCCGCGAAGGTCACGATCAGCGCGGCGCGCTCCAAGGCGTCCGGAGGAAGCACCTGTGGCCGGCCCGACACGTCCAGGCCGACCTCGTTCATGACCTGCACGATCTCCGGCGCGACCCAGAGCAGCGGTCGGGTGCCGCCGGAAACAGCGCGCACCAACGAAGGCATGGTGAACGCGTTGAAGAACGCCGCAGCCATCTTCGAACGCGCAGCGTCGTGGACGCTCGCGAACACGACGGTTTTCATCGCTCGCCCCACCGTAGATCAGGGTTTGACCGTAAGGGATCATGGCGTCCGGGAGCGCGAATGTCTACCCGAAGACGAGCGCTCCGAAACGAGGACCGCTAGCGGCGGATCGCAAGTCAGCACGCATGCTTGGGGAATGTGCAGGCGCAGCGCGTCGATCCCGCCGCTGATTTTCGCCGAGTGCAGGTACTCGGACATGTACTCGACGCGCGGGTAATAGAACGGGTTCGTCATCTGGGCCGGGTAGACGCCTTCCTGGCCGTTCTGCGCGTGGTTGCCCGTCGTGTAGCAGGCCATTCCAGGAGCGGAGTCGGTCACGATGCTGTTGAGCGAGTGCGTGATCACCATGCCCGTGCCCGGGAAGCCGTCCATCGCCAGGTAGCCATTCGGATCGCCGCCGGTCGCTCCGAACTCCACGAGGCGCGCTGCGGTGCGGTGCGCGACGCCCATGCCGTCGCCGAGCAGGATGATGACGTTTCGCGTCCTGCCGCCGTGTGCGGGCCGGGGAGCCTGGACGACGAACGTGGCCGCTGCCGTGGTGGTCCCGTCGTCGTCGCTCACCTTTGCGGTGATGGTGTGGCTCCCCGGCTTCTTGCTGGAGAAGCCGCGCAGGTTGAAACCGCCGTAGAGCGTGGGAGTGGTGAGAGTGACGCCGTCGGTAGTGGCGGACGGCTCCGTCCACTTCGGACAGACGTTCTTCGGCGAGCTGAAGCCCTGGCATTTTCCGTCGATGGACATCGTCGCGGAGAACTTGCCCTTGCCCTTCGCCTCCACGCGGATGTCGAAGCGCTGCCCGGGGAAGAACCGCGCGCCGCTGGGCGGTGTGATCGTCACCACTGGATCCGCCATCGCCACTCCGGCTACGACGAGCGCGGCGAGCGTGCTCCGGACGTGGACCCTCATCGTTTTTCGTTCCTCTCGAGTCGTGGCGGGGATCAGCGCGCGTCCGCCATCTTCCCTGCGCCCCAGAGCGCGTCGTACAACATCGACTCTGACCCCAGCTTCGCAAGGAGCAGGCGCGCGCGAATCGCCGCGTGCGCTTCGGCGCGCTCGCGGACGCGTTTGAGCAGCGCTTCGCCCGCCTTGCTCGTTCCGCCGCCGAAGATGATTCCCTCAGGGTCGAGAAGCGAGGAGATGGCGACGGTGAGGCTGCTCAGGTACTCGACCACGTCCTCGGTGACGCGCTCGAGGCGCGGCTCGTCCTGCGATTTTGTCAACGCCTCCGCCGCGCTCATCTTCTCGCCCGTGGCGCGCTTGGCCTTCTTCTGGATGGAGCGTTTCCCGACCACATCCGAGACGCGCGGCGGCGGATCCGAGCCCTCGGTCGGAAACGTCATCTCGCCAGCCTCTCTCCCGCGGCGAAATGCGCGCCCCGATAGAGCTGGCCATCGAGGAACAAGCCTGCGCCCACGCCCGTGCCGAGCGACAGGAAGGCGAAGTCGCTCATGTCCTTCGCGGCGCCAAACCATTTCTCGCCGATGGCGCCGCAGTTGGCGTCCCGCTCGACGTACACCGGGACGTCGTAACGGTCCTCGAGCATCTCCCGAAGCGGAATGTCGACCCAGCCTTTGAGGTTCCCCGCGCGGAGGACGTGGCCCGTATGGTCGACCGGGCCGGGCACGGCCACGCCCAGGGCCTTCAGGCTCGCGCGCCCGCCAGGAACGTTCTCGACCTGCTCGTCGAGCAATCGAAGGATCGCGCCGACCCCTTCTTCGGCGGGAGTCTTGATCTTGTCGGCGTAGACGGCCTTTTCGCTGCGTAACTCCCGGGCGAGCACGGCGATCTTGCTGCCGCCGATGTCCACACCGAGGAGATAGCTGGTGGAAGCCACGTCTTCCTCCGGCAGTGCACGACTCCGTTATGGAGCGCGACCTCGCGTTTCACAAGCCGGTCGATCGCTGCGACGTCCGGGGCGCCCCTCTGGTTCCCTATACGTCGAGCGCGCGTAAGGTCCAGCGCAGGGGGAGCGCGCCGCGCTGGCCACCAAGAAGGTATCCGCGCCGGTGATTGCCTCCCGGCCTTCGCGATCGAGGCGTTGCAGGGTCTCCGCGGATCGGGAGGTCGCCGACGACCTCGCCTCCCACTTGCTGGTTCGACTCCTGCCCGAGTACGAGCCGCCCCCTTTGCCGGTGCAGCTCGTGACCACGAGCGCGCAGCATCTCGCGCCGAAGGTGTGCGCCTTTCTCGATCACGCGACGCGATCATTCGCGACGCTCGACGTCATCCGCAGGTGGAGTTGACGTGGTAGGCTTCGCCACGTTCGGACGGAGGCCCGATGTCGGTGCCGCTGATCGCGGAGCTCAAGCGAAGGCGCGTCTTTCGCGCGCTGGTCGGGTACGCCATCGTGGCGTTCGCCGTCCTCCAGGTGATCGAGCCGGTGATGCACGGGCTGCGCCTCCCGGACTGGACGCTCTCGTTCGTGGTCGTTGCCCTCGCCATCGGGTTTCCCGTCGTGCTCGCGCTCGCCTGGGTATTCGACGTGACTGCCGGGGGCATCGAGCGGACGCTTCCGCTCCGTCCCCAGGGTCTGGGACGTCTACCGCTCGCGCTGGCGGTTGGCGTGGTTGCCGCCATCGCGGTCGTGCCAGCGGTGGCATGGCACTTCGCGCGCGCGAGCAGGGCCCCGGCCGCGCCCACGGCGCCCGCGGCCCCGTCGGTCGCGGTCCTGCCCTTCGTGAACATGAGCGCCGCGAAGAACGACGAGTACTTTTCGGACGGAATCACCGAGGAAGTGATCAACGCGCTCGCCAACGTCGACGGGCTCCGGGTGGTCTCGCGCACTTCGGCGTTCGCCTACAAGAACAGAAACCTGAGCATCCGCCAGATCGGCGAGGAGCTGGCCGTCGCCACCGTGCTGGAGGGGAGCGTCCGGCGCGAAGGCAACGCGCTGCGGCTCACCGCTCAGCTGATCAACGCCAAAGACGGCTACCACATGTGGTCCAAGACCTACGACCGGGAGCTGAAGAGCGTCTTTGCGGTCGAGGACGAGCTGGCGCGTTCCATCGCCGATGCGCTCCGGCCCAAGCTCCTCATGGAATCGCCGCTGGCGCCGCAAACGACGGCCAGTTCCGAGGCGCACGACCTGTACCTGAAGGGTCGCCATTTCTGGAGCAAGCGGACGGCGGAGGACCTGAAGGAAGCGGTGGGATTGTTCGAAAAGGCCATCGCGCTCGACCCGACCTATGCGCTCGCCCATGCCGGATTGGCCGATTGCTACCTGCTGCTCGGCGAATACAGCTCGTCGCGTCCGGCGGACATCCTCCCCAAGGCGAAGCCCCACGCGTACCGGGCGCTGGAGCTCGCCGGCGACCTCGCCGAACCGCACGCCTCGCTCGGATTGATCAGCCTCTATGACTACGACTGGGCGACTGCAGAGCGCGAGTTCAAGCGAGCCATCGAGCTGCGTTCCGGATACGCCACGGCGCACCACTGGTACGCCATCCTGCTCGTGACGCTGGGCCGGTTCGAAGAAGCGCAGGCCGAGGCGGAGCGCGCGCTCGAGCTCGATCCCGCGTCGGCGATCGTCAACAACCTGGTGGGGGTGGTCTTCTACGAGAGCCGCAACTACGACAAGGCGATCGCGGCGTTCCGAAAGACACTGGAGCTGAATCCGGGCTTCGCGCCGGCGCGCGAAGTGCTCGCCTGCGCCTACGCAAGCATGGGGCGCAAGGCGGACGCGCTCGCGGAGCTCGATCAGATCAAGGCCTCGGCGACGGAGCACGTCGGCATGCGGGCCTGGATCCTCGCGGTGGCTGGAGACGCCGCCGGCGCGCGGGCGCTGATGCCCGAGCTCGAGCGACGCCCTGGCCTGGAGCAGGGCCATCCCGCGGCTCTGGGCGCGCTCCACGGCATGCTGGGCGACAACGATCACGCCTTCGTCTTGCTCGAGCAGGCGTACGCGGAACGCGACTGGATGCTGCGCGACGTGAAGGTGAGCCCGATGTGGGATCCGCTGCGCAAGGATCCGCGCTTCGGCAAGCTCCTCCAACGGATGCAGCTCGACTGACGCGCACCGGCCTTCGGCCGGCGCGGCTAGACTCGATGGCTGCCGCGGCATACAAATGCCATTGGGGGACTGCCTGGACCGGCGCCGCACCCGCCTCGAGACGTGCGATGAACGGGAGCATTCGCGATCTGTCGGGAGCGTCGCTCGACGCGGAGCGGCTGCGCAATGCGCGCGGGCTGCTGGCCTTGCGCGCGGCGCTGACGCTGGCGTTCCTCGGAGTCACCGTTGCCGCGATGTCGATCGACGTGCAGGGCGCCCGTGCGCGCCTCCCCATCGTCGCCGCTTACTGCGCGCTTTCGTTCGGTCTTTACGCGATCGGCTGGCGGTATCTCCATTTCCTGCGGCATTCCTGGGTGGCAATCGCCGTTCTCGACGTTCCCGCCGTGTACGCATTCCAGCGGGCTGCGATGCGCCAGGTGCCCGAGCACGCTCTGCTCATTGCCGCGATGACCGTCGCCATCTACCTGCTGCTGGTCATGGCGGTGCAGCTTTCGATCAGTCGCAGCTACCTGGTCCTCACGGCCGTGACGAGCTATGCGCTGCTGGTCACGCTGCGCGGCGGGCAGAGCTGCGCGGCCTTCCGGCAGCCGTCGTGGAAGCGGAGGCCGTCTTCCACACCTTGCGCAACGGCGTGCAACGCAGCCGCGAGCTCGTTGCCGGTCTGACGCGCTTCGCCCGACGCGACGAAGGTGAGCCGTGTCGCGAGGTGGACGTGGGCCGGCTTCTCGACTCCGCGGTCGACCTGCTGCGGTACGAGCTGGACTCCCGGATCGAGGTGGTGCGGCGCTATTGCCTGGACGGCCGCCTGCGCTGCTACCCGGGAGCGCTCACGCAAGTGTTCGTCAACCTGCTCACCAACGCAGCGCAGGCGATCGATGGGAAGGGCAACATCACGCTCACGACCGCACGCGACGCGGGCGCGCTGACCGTTTCCGTGGAGGATTCCGGAACGGGTATCGCTCCGGACGCGGTGAACAAGATCTTCGAGCCCTTTTTCACGACCAGGGAAGTCGGGCGCGGCACCGGTCTGGGACTCGCAATCGCCCACGCCATCGTCGAACGACACCGCGGCTCGATCCGCGTGGAGCCGAGGGCGCCGCAAGGAACGCGCTTCGAGGTGGTCCTTCCGCTGCAGATGGGTTGAGAGGCGACATGGGCGGGAACGACATCGATTATTCTCGATACACCGTGCTGGCGGTGGACGACGAACGGGACAACCTCGACGTCATCCGGTACGCCTTCAAGCGGTCGCACCCGTTGATCTTTGCCCAGAGCGGCGGGGAGGCGATGTCGCTGCTCGAGAAGCACCAGGTAGCGGCGATCGTCTCCGATCAACGGATGCCAGCGATGACCGGCCTCGAGTTGCTCGGCCAGGCACGGAAGATGAGGCCCGATGCCGTCGGGGTCTTGCTCACCGCGTACGGAGGCGTCCCGTTGCTGGCCGAGGCCATCAATTCGGGAGTGGTGTACCGCTACGTGCAGAAGCCCTTCGAGGCGGCCGATCTGGGCAGCGCGATCCGGCAGGCGGTGGAGAAACACCACCTGGTCGTCGAAAACCGGCGGCTCGTGGAGAGACTCGCGCGCCACAACGAATACCTGAAACGCGAAGAACGCGCGGCATGGAATGACGCAGCGCGCGCTCAGGAAAGCGCGACGTACGCGCCAAGGAAAGCGCGCGCCGAAGGCGAATCGACCCGGTAATCCTTCGTGGTCGCGCGACAGACCGCGTCGCCGGTGACGACCAGCGCGAGCACCATCTTGGGATTGCTGGCCAGGAGCTTCGGGCCTCCCGAGTCGCCGTAGCAGTCTCCGCCGTTTCCCGTCGCCGCATTCATGCTCAGCCAAAGCCAGTTCGCTTCGAGAGCCATGTACGTGGAAGTCGAAACCTTGCGGACGCCGTCGTACGTGACGATCGGCTGACCGGTCGTGGGGACGTCGCCGCCGTAACCCACGTTGAGGAACTTCTGGTCTTTCAGTCTATTCTTCTCCGCGAGCTGGTCCAGGTATCCGGCCGGCGGGAGCTGCAGCGGAGTGATGCCCCGCGTCCGCTTCGCCGGGAGCAGGACGACACCCACGTCGTGCGGGTTGCTCTGGTCATGCCCGTACAGCGGATCGAAGTGGAACTCCTTCGCGGGGATGGCGGTCGCGACGCCCTCGGCGGCGCTCGGGCTGAAGGTGACGTACACCTGCGCGCTCGCGGGGAGGAACTCCAGACAGTGCGCGGCCGTCAGGAACACGGCCGGTGCGATGAGGCTCCCGCTGCAGAAACCAATCATCGGCGTCGAGACCGTCGGACGCGAAGTCGAACATCAGGGCGCCGACGTTGCCGTAGGCGGACCCGGTGGGCACGCCGTTGACGATGCGGGTTGTACCTTCGCGCGAGCCCAGGCCGGAAGCGGCTGGGTCGCCACAACCCACGAGGGAAACGATCACGGCGGCGAGAACCAAGAGTCCATGGTTGCGGGGCATCGGGGTCCTCTTGGGCCGGACGGCCCGGACGTTGAGCGCGGCATCATCGCCGAGAAAAATCGATTTGAGCAAGCCCTGCCGCGAGCTGCGCCGTCACCCTACGGCGCGCTGTGCGCGTGGTGCCCGCTGCGGTAGTGCTCGCCGAGGACGTCGAGGGCGAAGTCCCGCGTCGGGTCTCGCCAGACGGAGTGGACGTGGTTCGCGTCGTTCTGCGTGTTGTCGTGCTCGATGAGGAGCAGCGGCCCGTGCAGCCTGAAGTAGTGCGCGTGACCGGGTTCGATGGGACCGGCCCAGGCGAAGTGGATCGCGCCGAGCCCGGCCTCGCGGATGCGCGCGCGCTGTGCTTCGGCGAGCTCGGTCCGCAGGTTCCCGACGAACTCCTCGATCAGGCGCTCGGCCAGTGCGCGCTGCGGCGGCGCCATTTCGTCGATCGGGAGCCCCTCGGGTCTCCTCAGGGCGTCGGCGCGATCAGGTCCGCTCACGATGTCGCCGAGCGACCGCTCGGCGATGATCACTCGATCCCGGTCGGCTGCCGGAAGGCCGCGGACCAATTCGCGGGCGAGGTCCTCTTGCGCGCCCAGGACGCGATGGCCCTCGAGCGGTCCGGAGGGCACGCGAGCCGGGTTCGCTCCCATGAAGGCGGGCGTGACGGAGTCAGCGGAGCCGGCGCACGTGAAGTTGAGCGAGAGATGGTGCCCCTCGACCCGGAAGCCCCAGGGCGCTCCAGCGTCGGGATCGCCGAAGACGATCCACGCGTAGTTGTCCGGGTCCCGGTCGAATCGCCGCACTTTCTCGATCGCGCGCAGGACCGTCTCGAGGCGCATGATGTCGGTGGCCTTGCGGTAGCCGACTTCGCTGAGCACCGCCCGCAAGAGCGCGTGGGCGGCGTCGCGCTGGCGGTCGTCCATTGCCTTCAGCGGGAGCCCCGGGCGCTCACGCGGAATATAATGCCAGTCGAGCCGCTCGTGGCTATCGATCCCGAAGACGGCGAGCCGCCGCTGCTCGGGCGTCAAGGTGCGGAGGAACGCGACGGCCTCGGCGCGCATCGCGCTATTGTAACCCGCCCGCGCGCGACGGTGGATCGCGTCTCGAGATTGGCCAAACCGGCAAAATCCGATACCCGTTCAATCCCGGCAGTCGTGCGTTCGTCCGGCGCCGCGAAGGACGGCATGGCCCGTGCAAAGACTGTCATCGTCGAGGTGCCGTGCTGACATTGAGGAGTCCCAATTGACGTCGATCGCCACGCGATTCGGACAACCACGCGGCCGCGGGAGCCGGCCGTGAGCGGCGCGCTGCCCGTCGTGTACCTGGCAAGGCACGGCGAGACGGCCTGGACCATCTCTCATCAGCACACGGGCCGGACCGACCTGCCGCTGACCATGGGGGGCGAAGCCGAGGCGGTCCGGCTCGGAGAGCGGCTGCAGGGAATGTCGTTCGCAGCGGTGTTCACGAGCCCGTTGCAGCGGGCGGTCCGCACCTGCGAGCTGGCGGGCTACCGCTCCGTCGCCGAAGTCGAACCGGACCTCCTTGAATGGAATTACGGCGCGTACGAGGGTCGCACCAGCGACGAAATCTACGCCGAGCGCCCTGGCTGGCAACTGTTCCGCGACGGCTGTCCGGGTGGCGAGTCGCCCGAACAGGTCGGAGCGCGGGCTGACCGGGTGATACGCCGGGTGCGCGAGATCGGGCGAGACGTCCTGCTCTTTTCGAGCGGGCACATTCTCCGGATGTTCGCTGCCCGCTGGCTTGGGCTCGAACCGGGGGCAGGCAGGTACTTCCTGCTCGGCACGGCCAGCCTCAGTGCGGTGGGGTACGAGCATGATCGATCCGAGCCGGTGATCCGACTCTGGGACGAGATGGCTCACGAACGGCGCGTCAAATGATCCGCGAGGCCGGTCGCCGCGGTCCATCCGATCAGCGGCGGGATCGCTCCTGGCACTGCGCCCACCAGGAGCGAGGCGGCCGTGCGCCGCTTCATCGGCGTGTAGATGAGCACGTAGCTCACAAGCGCGATCGCGGCGAGCACTCCCGGAATGGCACCAACGGCGAAGGTGAGAAACGGAACGGAAACCGCGGCGAGCAGCAGACCGAACTGCAGCGCGCGCCGCGGATCCATGCGATGCGAGGGCAGCGGCCGGCGCATCGTCCGCGGCATCAGCGCGTCCGTGTCGCGCTCGAGATACATGTTCAGCACGTTCGCCGCGGCGACGACCATCGCCGTGCCGATGAGCGTGAACAGCACCGTGTAGACCGTGGGCCGCGCTGGCGCGAGCCAGAGTCCCGTGGCGGTCGTGAAGACGACCAGCGCCGTGATGCGTGGCTTGGTCAACTCCAGATGCGTTGCGAGGGTCGACACGGGTTCACGCGGCCGCAGCGACTGCCGTCTCGAGCTCGCACTTCTTCGACCGGTCGAAGAGAGGCGTGCGGCTGGGTCCAAGGTGCCGCACAGCCGAAGATCGATTGCCCGCTGCCCGTGAAGGTTGCTGATCCCTGTCCGTCTGCCGCAGCTCAGTGCAGAGGACGAGCAGTCCATGGTGCCCTTCGCCCAGTCCGCGCAGACGCACCTGCCGGCCGGCCGCGAACACGCGCGCGAAGACCGCAAGGGCCCTGCCCCGGATCGGCCCCGCCGCGCTCAGATCGAGGATCATCGTCGCCGAGGGCGGAACCTGCGCGACGGAGCACGCGAGCAGCCGGGCAACGAATTCGTCGAGCGTGCCCTCGATGGCGAAGGTCACGCGTCCGCGATCGGTCCCATGCCGCACCCGCAATCGCGCCCGCGGGGAAGCCGCGACCCTTTCGCTGCGGTTTTTTCGCTGCCGCCGCCGCAAGAGCCATTCGACGCAGACGACGAACGCCGCGGCCGCCACCGCCTTGACCACGAAATCGAGCGCCCGCTTCGTTGTGACGACCCCCGCGATCATGGCCAGAACCTCCTTGCAAGGATGGCGTAGCAGGGGTCGTGCCAACCCTGAATCACCGTGAAAACGCGCCTCGCCTGCCGGGATCCCGTCGAGCATGATCGGTTGTCCGTCAGGGCGCCGCACGCTCGACAGCGTCAGGCCGGGCCGATTTTGAGCGGCTTGACTCAACTCTTGCCTCCAGCGCTCCCGGCTCCGGAGCGCAAGCGCAACCTCCAGCCGGGCGGACCTGCTGGCCCTCACGGCCGCATCGTCACTCCGGTTGAATTGATGGGGTCGGCGCGCCAGGTGACGAGCCGGCACGACCCGTGCAACGCATGCATCGAGCATGGGGAGACGACCGGAGCTGATCATTCTGGTGTGGTGTCTCGTCTGCGCTGGGGTGACCCACGCCAGCGAATCTGCTCGTACCGTGACCATGGCGCCCGGCGCGCGCTACCGCGCCGGATGGCTCTACAGCTTCTTTCTCGGCGAACACTGGCGCGACGTATGGACCACCCCGATCGAAGTGCCGGTCCTCGATCTGGAAGCCTTCGACGGGGGCCTGCGGCCGGATCGTCTGGTTGGCGGACTGGAGACGAAGAACCTCCACTTCAAGAGCGGCAACCGCCGCACCTGGGCGTTCCGATCGGTCGACAAGGATCCGACCCGCGTACTGGATCCCGACACCCGCGAATCCTTGATTGGAGACCTGTTCCAGGACGAAACCAGCACTGCGAACCCATACGGCGCGTTGATGGTCCCGCCGTTGCTCGACGTTGCCGACATCCACCATGCCACGCCGCAGCTCGTGGTCTTGCCTGACGATCCGCGCCTCGCCGAATTCCACGATTTCGCCGGCATGCTCGGGCTGATGGAGGAACGGATGGAGCGCGGGCTCGAGGGAGCGACCAAGGTCGCCGACACGCCCACGCTCTTCCAGCGGCTCGAGCAGCGCAGCGGCGAACGGGTGGATGCGCGCGCCTACCTGCGCGCCCGGCTGATCGATGTCCTCGTGGGCGACTGGGATCGACACATCGACCAGTGGCGCTGGGTCCGCTATGAGCGGGACGGCAAGCGCATTTGGGAGCCGGTCCCGCGCGACCGCGACCAGGCATTCAGCCGATTCGACGGCGCGGTTCCCTCGCTCGTCGAGTACTACACCAAGCAGATCGCCGGGTTCGGTCCGAGCTACGCGCCGATCGACAAGCTGACATTCGCGGGTCGCTTCACCGACCGGCGTTTCCTCGTGGGACTCGAGAAGACGGAATGGGAGGCGGTCACCAGCGAGCTCGTGTCGAAGCTCACCGACTCCGTCATCTCGGATGCCGTTCATCACCTCCCGCAGGCGGTGTACGCGCAAAAGGGTGCGGATCTGGAGAAGGCGCTTCGCAGTCGCCGCGATGCCCTGCCCGCGGCGTCGCGGGACTACTACCGCCTCCTGGCCGACCAGGTGGACGTGCGCGGCACGGAAACGGGCGAGGAATTCCAGATCGAGCGGCAGGCGGGCGGGGCGGTCGAGGTCGCGATCTATACGCGCGACCCGGAAACCGGAAAGAGGGCAGGCAGCCCGTACTTCCGGCGGACGTTCCTCTCCGAGGACACCTCGGAGATCCGCCTGTACACGATCGGCGGCGCGGACCGGATCCTGGTCGATGGCGTGGCCGATCAGACCATCCGGGTCCGTGTGGTCGCACCGCCGAAGACCGTCGAGGTCTCCGACCGGAGCTCGCAGCCGTCCGCGATCCACGTGTACGCGCCGCTGAAGGATCCTCCGCCGAGCGCATCAGCTCTCGAGGCGAGCGCATCACCTCTCCCGAACCCGAAGGCGGACGCGGCGCTTGCGCACCACTACGAGACCTTTCGCGACTGGGGGAGCGACGCGCTCTTCTATCCTCAGTTGTCGTACGACGGGGACAGGGGGCTCGTAGCGGGCGCTATCCTGCAGCGGACTGGATACGGCTTCCAGCTCGATCCCGTCTCCTCGGTGATGAATTTCGGAGCGGCATGGTCGACCGGGACGAACCGGCCTCGCCTCGAATACTCCGCAGACGTGAGGACCCGCTCGCCGGCGCGGGGGCTCCTGTACATCGCCTACTCCGGAATGGACACGGTGAAGTACTTCGGCCTCGGAAACGAGACACCGCGGGACTCGGCCCTCCAGTCGGCAGGCTTCTACAACGTGAGGCAGGGGGTGTTTGTCGCCAATCCCCAGATCGAGGTTCCGTTCGTCGGTCCGCTCCATGCACGCGTGGGAGTGCTGTTCAAGCACGCATCGAGCGTGGACGACTCGCGGATTCTCGCGACTACACGACCCGAGGGGAGCGGCGGGATGACGCTGGGGAGCGGTGAGGTGGTCCTCGCCATGGACACCCGAGTGGGATCCTTCCCTTCCACAAGGGGTCTCTTCCTCCAGGTGACGGGCCGTCACACCCCGGAGATCTTCAGCAACCCTGCCGCGTTCAGCAAGCTGCGCGGGGAAGCCTCGGCCTCGTTCGGCTGGCACTTTGTCACCGACATGCAGTTCAACGCGCGCGTCGCCGGCGAGAAGAACTGGGGGAGATATCCGTTCTTCGAGTCCGCATTCATCGGGGGCGCCGCACAGCGCTTGCCGCTCGACCTGACCGGTGCGTCGGTTGGGAATCTCTTGAGGGGTTACGACTTGAACCGGTTCGCCGGCGATGCGTCGGTGGTCGCGAATAGCGAGCTGCAGGTTGCGCTCGGAAAGTTCAACGCGGCTCTGCCGTTCCGATATGGCCTCACGGCGTTGGCGGACGTCGGACGCGTCTTCGTCGCCAACGAGAGCTCGTCCAAGTGGCACACGGGTTATGGCGGCGGCCTCTGGCTGGGAATCTTCGCCTCAGGCCAGAGTTTCCAGTTCGCCTCCGCGATCAAGGCCACGGTGGTGCACTCGGACGAGGGCACCTCGTTCTATCTCCTTTCCGGCTTCAGCCTCTGACGGCGCGGCGCCATGAGCAAGGACCGATCAGCAAGCTGCCTCGCATGCTTCGTCAGGGCGACGACTGGCGGCAATGCGCCCAGCTTGAAGAGCGTCGAAGAGGCGACGAGCAGCCGGCACAAGATCCTCTACGCGTTCGAGGTGGCCGAGCGTCTCTCCGATCCGCTCCAGCGGCGCGCCTGGCTGACGTTCGTGATCGTCGGGGCGGGCGCGACGGGCGTCGAGTTGGCGGGAGCCATCGGCGAGATCGTTCCTCGCGACCTTGCCTTGCGACGCTCTTTCCGCGTTTCTCGCCTTCTGCGGCCGCGTCGTCTATCCGTCGCATCATTCCGCGAGCGGGCTCTTCGGCCTCTCGCCGCTCCAGGACCAGGAGTGCGCGGGCGCTCTCATGTGGTTCTGGGTGACGATCGCGTATCTGCTCCCGGCGATCGTCATCACGGTACGGATGTGTCACCTTCGAGCGCTATCGAGCGGACCGCGTCCGCAAAAGACGCTCCGGTTTTCGGTGGAACAGGCATGGTTCGTGCAGAAGCCGGTGCTCGCGGTCGATGCTGGCCAGAGTGATCAGGTGGAGGAGTCACAATCGTGTCGATATGCATGACAGTCGGACAGCCCACGCTGCAGCCGCGGATGGGGGAGGTCGAGGCGGTCCGGCTCGGAAAGCGGCTCGTCGGACAAAAACTTGCCGCGGTTTTGACCGGCCGGTTGCAGGGTAGATCCGAGCCGGTCATCCGGCGCGGGGATGAAATGGATCACGAACGGCGCGTCGGCCAGGCGCACACGCTGGACCGGGAGACGACATGAGCGCGAGAAACGCTGCGGTGCTTCGAGCAGTAACACCCCCGGATACGCTGGAAGCGCTGCGCCAGCAATACGGAGGTCGGATCGAGCTGACGGGTGACGCGGATGCGCTCTACGAGCGTCACCTGCTCTTCGACAACGTCGCCGATCCCGCGGCGACGGGGCCGCGCGAGCGCTACGAGGCAGTCGCGCGTTCCGTCCGGGACGTCCTTTCGCAACGATGGGTCCGCACGGAGCAGACCTACGAGCGCGCGAACCCCAAGCGCGTCTACTACCTCTCGATGGAATTCCTCATCGGCCGGTCGCTGACCAACAACATTACGAATCTGCTGTTGAGCCCGATCTGGAACGAAGCCGTCGAGCAGAAATCCCTGGATTGGCTCGCCATGCTCGAACAGGAACCCGACGCCGGGCTGGGAAATGGCGGGCTCGGTCGTCTAGCGGCGTGCTTCCTCGATTCGATGGCCACCCTGCAGTTGCCGGCGATGGGGTACGGGCTCCGGTACGAGTACGGAATGTTCCGGCAATCCATCGACCATGGTTGGCAGCGCGAGCAACCGGACAACTGGCTCCGTCGCCCCGACCCGTGGGAGGTCGCCCGTCCGGAAGACAAGATCGAGATCAGGCTGAACTGCTCGTTCGAGCTCCGGGGAGGGGCGCTGAAAGCGATCCAGGGCCGGCCATCCACTCTGATCGGCCTTCCCTTCGATCGGCCCGTGGTGGGCTACGGCGGCAAGACGATCAACACGCTGCGCCTCTGGTCGGCGGCGGCCTCGGATTACTTCGATTTCCAGACGTTCAGCCACGGGGACTTCGTCGGCGCGCTGGCGGAAACGCTCGCGGCCGAGTCCCTCACCCGGGTCCTCTATCCCGACGACTCCACGACGCAGGGGCAGGGGCTGCGCTTCGTGCAGGAGTACTTCCTCGTCGCCTGCTCCCTCGCCGATCTGATCCGGCGATTTCGCCGCGCCAATTCGGACTGGACCGCGCTTCCCGAAAAGGTCGCCGTCCAGCTCAACGATACCCACCCGGCGATCAGCGTCCCCGAATTGATGCGCATCCTGCTCGACGACGCGCGCCTCGGATGGGATCAAGCCTGGGACCTCACCCAGCGGACGCTGGCGTACACGAACCACACGCTGCTGCCCGAAGCATTGGAGAAATGGCCGCTCGCCTGGTTCGAGACGCTGCTGCCTCGACACCTCGAGATCATCTTCGAGATCAACCGGCGGCTGCTCGATACCGTTCGCCGCCGCTTCCCCGGCGACGAGGGGCGTGTGGGACGGACGAGCCTGATCGAAGAAGGCCCGAGCAAGCACGTCCGCATGGCGAACCTCGCCATCGTAGGCTCGCACAGCACGAATGGCGTGGCGGCCATCCACTCCGCGCTGCTCCGCTCGACCACGGTGAAGGACCTGGCCGAGATGTTCCCCGAGCGCTTCGGCAACAAGACCAATGGCGTCACGCCGCGGCGCTGGCTGCTGCTCTCGAACCCCTCGCTCACCAGCACCATCACGGAAAGCATCGGCGGCGACTGGATCGCCGATCTCGGCCAACTGACCAGGCTCAAGCCGCTCGCCGACGACGCGAGCTTCCGCGGCGCATTTCTCGCCACCAAGCGGGCTGCCAAGTCGGCCTTCGCGCAGTGGCTCCGATCGAGCTCGGGGCAGACGGTGGATCCCGACACCATCTTCGACTGCCAGGTCAAGCGCATCCACGAATACAAGCGGCAGCTCCTCAATGCGTTGCGGATCATCGTGCTCTACAACCGCTTGCGGGAGGACCCGACGCTCCAGATCCCGCCCCGGACGTTCCTGTTCGCCGGAAAGGCGGCCCCGGCCTACCAACTGGCCAAGCTCATCATCAAGCTCCTGAACAACATCGCCGCGACCATCGACGCCGATCCGTCCGTGCGCGGGCGGCTCAACGTGGTGTTCCTCCCCGAGTACTCCGTGTCGCTGGCCGAGCGGCTGATTCCCGCGTCCGACGTCTCCAACCAGATCTCGACCGCGGGCTACGAAGCGAGCGGCACGAGCAACATGAAGTTCATGATGAACGGCGCGTTGACGATCGGCACGCGCGACGGC
>Ga0137407_10000361_pt1 | contig 32286 bp, 24 predicted proteins | sample CZOMad2_2_16fung_FD_108410 | JGI IMG/M metagenome (GOLD analysis project Ga0137407, IMG submission 108410) | Vadose zone soil fungal communities from Angelo Coast Range Reserve, California, USA - CZOMad2_2_16fungal (Illumina Assembly) | ecosystem: Environmental > Terrestrial > Soil > Vadose... | reverse complement strand
GAAAATGTGATAAATGTGGAAATATGGAAATGGGGCATGAAAATTCTCACATTTTCATATTTCCACATTTCCACATTTTCATATTCCTCTGCACGGGCACTAGGATTCGAACCCAGATCTAAGGTTTTGGAGAAGGCTGGTCTACATTTGAACTATGCCCGTAGAAAACTTTTACTCAATTCTTCCCCGGAATAGCCATTGGCTATATAGAGGAAAGGCAAAAAACCTAAAACACAAAGTACCCGGACTAATGCCCAGGTACTTTGCAAAAATAAGAAAAGCAACACAAAGTCTCCGACTAAGACGAAGCTTCGGCTTTATTTTAAGATTTCAGTAACCTGTCCGGCACCCACTGTGCGTCCACCTTCACGAATAGCGAATTTCAAACCCTTTTCCATGGCTATCGGTTGGATCAGCTTAACGGTTAGTGAAGTATTATCACCGGGCATAACCATTTCTGTTCCTGCCTGCAATTCAACTTCGCCAGTTACATCCGTTGTGCGGAAATAAAACTGCGGGCGATATTTATTAAAGAAAGGAGTGTGCCGGCCACCTTCTTCTTTGCTCAATACATATACTTCACCTTTGAATTCAGTATGTGGTGTGATACTTCCCGGTTTGCATATAACCATTCCGCGGCGGATATCTTTCTTCTCAATACCACGCAACAACAATCCTGCATTGTCGCCGGCTTCGCCTTCATCAAGCAATTTGCGGAACATTTCCACGCCTGTTACTGTAGAAGTGATCGGTTTTTCCATCAATCCAACGATTTCCACGCCTTCACCTACTTTAACACGGCCTCTTTCAATTCGGCCAGTGGCTACCGTACCACGACCTGTGATAGAGAATACGTCTTCAACGGACATAAGGAATGGCTGATCAACCGGGCGTGGCGGTAAAGGAATATAGCTGTCGACCGCTGCCATAAGCTCGTCAATGGCTTTTACCCATTTTTCTTCACCGGCCAATGCACCTGTTGCAGACCCTTTGATGATGGGAGTGTTATCGCCATCGAATCCATAGAAAGTAAGCAATTCGCGGATTTCCATTTCCACCAATTCGAGTAATTCAGGATCATCAACAAGATCGACCTTATTCATAAAGACCACCATGCGCGGAACCCCTACCTGGCGTGCAAGCAAAATATGTTCTTTAGTTTGCGGCATTGGGCCATCAGTAGCCGCAACAACCAGGATAGCACCGTCCATCTGGGCGGCACCTGTAATCATATTTTTTACATAGTCAGCGTGACCAGGACAATCCACGTGCGCGTAGTGACGGTTGACCGTTTGATACTCAACGTGAGCCGTGTTGATGGTGATACCACGCTCTTTTTCTTCCGGAGCGGCATCAATTTCATCATATTTTTTTGCTGTTGCCAAACCTTTCTTTGATAAGATAGTAGTAATCGCTGCAGTCAAAGTGGTTTTGCCATGGTCAATATGGCCAATGGTACCAACGTTAACGTGGGGTTTGTCTCTTTTAAAGGTCTCTTTTGACATCGTTATCTATTTTTAGTTGTGTTTAAAAATTGCTGCTAAAAGTTTTTGGCATTTAGCTTTAGTTTTGAGCCGTTGATGAGAATCGAACTCACGACCTCTTCCTTACCAAGGAAGTGCTCTACCACTGAGCTACAACGGCTGGTATGAAGTTGCGAGTTGTTCTCACTAATTATTTTTAAGAACTATCATTTCATTCTTCAGAATTCTGTCAACACTGATCTTTGATCTCACTAAGAGCGGAAGACGAGGTTCGAACCCGCGACCTACAGCTTGGAAGGCTGTCGCTCTACCAACTGAGCTACTTCCGCTTGTATTATCCCAACACTGCCGGGAGATGGTTGTCGTCCCACCCAAACGAGACTACTTCCGCAAGTTAGTCTGCTAATGAACTAATGTTCTGAGTTTGCGAATGTATTTATTTTAATATAAAGAGCTTTTCATTTATAAAAATCAGTTCGCACAATTTCAATTTAATGCCTGCATTCGCAAAAGCTACAGCAGGCGTAGTGGGCAAGGATGGATTCGAACCACCGAACTCCGAAGAGGACAGATTTACAGTCTGTTGCCGTTGGCCACTTGGCTACTTGCCCAACTCATAGAGTCAAAGAAAGGGATATAAAACTGTGCATCCTGATTGTTATCGTGATGCTATCCCTGACCGGCTCCCATGTAATTCAAACAACTGAGCCAGAGAAGGGACTCGAACCCCCGACCAGCTGATTACAAATCAGCTGCTCTACCAGCTGAGCTACTCTGGCAAATTTTTGCGTCTATCCTAAGAGCATCCTTAAGAGCTATATACCCAACCATCCCGACTACAATCGGGATGCTCTACCAGCTGAGCTATTCTTGCAATTCTCTTATTACATCTATATTTTAAAGAACTCACGTCGAACAAGTTTATCCACGCTTTTTTTTTGGGAAGGCAAAGGTAAGCGAATTTGTTAAATTCAAAAATTTTGTAGCTTTTTTTATCAGATATTCAAACGATTTATACAATAAGGAGCTTGCGGTCGTAAAATAAAAAAACCCCTAACCGGGGTTTTGAAATTTTATAATCAGGCAACCTGCCTGTCTTTTTTTCTTTTTATTTGATTTACCAATGAATCAAATGCGTTATCAAATGATTCCTCGAAAGATTTTGAAGAGCATTTTACAAAGAAGTACTTCCTGGGAACATGAACCTTTATTTCAGCAATTTTATCTTTAATAGTGTGAACTACGTTATCCAGCTTCAGGAACACATCAACTTTAACTATGCGGTCGTGAAACGTGTTTAATTTATTTAATTTTTTTGTTACATAATCAACCAGTTTGTTGTCTGCATCAAAGTGCACAGTCTGAATTTTAACGTTCATATCATCGCATTTTAACAGTGAAACAATAAATAAAAGAACTATAAATATTCACCAAATAAAACATTTGGACTCATGATGAAGTTAATATGGAGCGCTTGTTTTTCCAAATAAATTTTAGCCAAAATTTATGCAGAAGCCGTGCTGATTTTAAGCTTTCGGGTGACTTTTTTTATACACATCTTTTAGTTTCCCAATACTGTTATGTGTATATAGTTGTGTAGCAGCCAAACTCGAGTGGCCAAGCAATTCCTTTACTGAATTGAGGTCTGCTCCGCCGTTTGTGAGATGTGTAGCGAAAGTGTGTCTTAGTATGTGAGGGCTTTTCTTATCGATGGTTGTTATTTTACCCAAATATTTCTTCACTGCCAGGTAAGCATATTTGGGGTATAATTTTTTTCCTTTCTGATTTATTAATAAAAAAGCTTCTGTACCAGATTCCGAATCATTTTTTTGATTAATATATTCTGTGATTTGGGCTACTAATTGCTGGCTGATGGGAATTACTCTTTCTTTATTGCCTTTACCTAAAACTTTTATAGATCTATTACTAAAATTCACCTGGCTTTCCCGCAAATTGATCAGTTCACTCAACCGCATTCCTGTATTATAAAATATTCCGATCAATAATTTATCGGTATGTCCCTGCCAATTGTCAGGAAATTCTACATAACTAAATAATGTATGCATGTCTTTTTCTTCCACGAAAACAGGCAATCTTTTCCCGGTTTTTGGATTGATAATGGTATTCATAGGCGTTTGCTCAAGAACACCTGTTCTTAGTTCATATTTGAAAAAAGATTTGAGTGAAGATATTTTTCTATTGATGGATTTTGAACTTATTTTTTTGTCTTTGAGGTCGGCAAGCCAACTGCGTACAATGGATGAAGAAATCTCTTTTAAAGCAGTATCGCCGAATTTTTGCGTGAGAAAATCAAAAAACTGGATCAGATCATCGTGATAGGAACGAATGGTATGTTCCGAATACCTTTTTTCAAATTTCAGATAATCGATAAATGGTTGAATGGGCTCGTTCAAAATCGTAAATATTGAGATTATTCAAAATTATCGAATTAAATGATAAAGGCCATCCTGGCAGTTGTCGGGATGGCCTTTATTAATAATATAATTATGATTTTAACGAGAAAGATTATTCGTCGAATTTTCCACTGGCTAATTGCTGGCGATAAATTGCTTTCAACACCTTGCTTCTTCGCTTGATGGAAGGTTTGGTATAAGACTGGCGGGCTCTCAATTGAACCAACACCTTTGCTTTCTCAAATTTTTTCTTGTATTTTTTGAGCGCTTTGTCAATATTTTCGCAGTCTTTTGAATCAATGATCAACATATATAGATACCTCCTTTGATGATTATCGGGCAGCAAAGATAAAAGGAAAATCCGAAATTCGGAAACAGAATCATAAAAATCCGATTTTTACGTCATGTTTACAGGAATAATAGAGTCAGCCGGTGAGATAAAGCAGGTTATTGTCGCAGGATCCAATAGAGTATTTTGGATTGCTTCGGACATTTCTGCCTCCTTAAAAATTGATCAGAGCATCTCGCATGATGGAGTTTGTCTTACCGTTGAAGAAATAAAACAAGATATGCACCGGGTAACCGCCATTGAGGAAACGCTTAAAAAAACAAACCTGGAAAACTGGAAAGAGGGTGGGCTCGTCAACCTCGAGCGATCGATGCTGATGAACGGGAGGCTGGATGGCCATATTGTTCAGGGGCATGTGGATACTACGGCTATTTGTACAAACAGGAAGGAATCGAATGGCAGTTGGGAATTTCAATTTGAGTTTTCAAAAAAATTCAGCCACCTCATCATCGAAAAAGGCTCTATCAGTTTAAACGGTATCAGTCTAACTGTTTTTGATGTAAAGAAAAAAACTTTCCGGGTGGCGATCATTCCTTATACTTTTGAACATACGAGTATTAAAAATTTGTTTCCAGGGGAAAAGGCGAATATAGAGTTTGACCTGGTAGGGAAATATATTAAGCGCATTATGAATTCGGCTAATTAAACAAAATACTTTTTAAGATTTAAAAAATGTTTCTCATAAAGATGATAACTGCAGTAACTGCATATAAGAATAACAAATATGCCTATAAGCCTTACAATAAAATAGCTGGTGTTCAGGGACATCCCATGATCAACAAATTCGGTATCGTACTTATAAATGAATAATTGTAAAATCAACCAATGAAAAATATATATTCCATAAGAGTATTTGCCTAGCCAGGCAATCGGTTTTGATGAAAATATCTTTACAAGAATTGGAGATATTTTTAAAGGTAGCAACAAAATACAAAGCAAATAAACCCAAATTAAATTTATAGCTGAATATCCATATTTCATGAGCCATCTATTGCTTATGTGGAGATCATTATTATGATAAAAAATAAATGATAAAGCCAGAACAGACAAAAGAGCTAAGAAAAAAAAATATTTGCATAAAGACCTAAGTTTTATTTTTTCTTCCAAGATAGATACCAGGCAACCCAACATCAAAGGCTCACAAGCCGTTAAAGTATTATAATATGCATGATCTGAAACGGGATTTGCAACTCTTGTGTAAATTGAAAATAGGATTATTATTCCGATCGTTATTATTCTATGTTTGAAAATATTAATGTACTTAAAAAGAATTGGCCAAAATAAATAGAATTGCTCTTCCACTGCCAATGACCAAAAATGAAAAAAGACGGGATTCTTAGGAAGACCAAACAAAATTAGCGACCAATTACTTGCGTAAAGCCAATACCAGATTTGATTGTTATAAATGCTTGAAAAATATTTGGTATAATCACTATAAAACAATGGCAGGATTATAAAGAAAAAAATCAAGCAGCCGTAGTATAAAGGGAATATTCTTAAGAACCTTCGCGCGTAAAAATTTTTAAAATAGTTCCTGGCATTCGTCTTTAAATGGTAAAATAATTTTGAAGTTATCAGGTAGCCGGAAAGAATAAAGAATAAATTCAAACCAATCCAACCAAATTTGAATATATAGAACCTATAAAATATATGGCCCAACGCAACCAAAAGAATAGCAAGGCCCCGTATGCCATCAAGTTGTGAAAGATGAGATTCTTTTTTTTCTGTAACGGTCACAAATAATCAATTGTTATCAATAAGCATCCAATACCATTATTTAAAATAGGGAAAATATCGATATAATTTTTTTATAGGAGAAATATCATCAAATTTATATTCTTTTGAAAATGGAATCGAAAGCATGATTTATTTGATACTGACATATTTCCTAATTTCATTGATTTGTTTCTGGGCAGGTTTAGTTTTTTATGCAATAGTTCCAGCTTCCAGTTCCAATAAACAGAATCCCCTCAATAAGCCTTTAATCATATATATTATAACCGGGCTCATATTCGTTACGCTGTTGGGCCAATTGATCGTGTTGTTTTTTCCGCTTAATCTTTATTTCACCCTGCTTGTGTTGTTGTTTCTGCTAATTGCCTCTTTTTTGATTAAAGAAAATATTTTAATGCATTTCCGTAAGGCATGGGAGGGACTGGGAAAGCAGCCAGCTTTCTTTTTTTTGTGTCTTGCTGCTTTTCTTTTCACGATCCTCAGCTTGAATGCCGGACCTACCGTTATGGATGATACGGATAGCTATCATATTCAAATGATAAAATGGGCGCAGGAATATGGTACTGTTCCCGGAATAGCGAATCTTCATTTACGGTTTGGTTTCAATTCATCCTGGTTTATTTCCATTGGTTTATTATCCCCACGATTCGATGGCATCAATTCTTATCTTTCATTGAATGGACTACTGTCCCTCTGGATATGTTATTATCTCCTTGAGAAATTTTTCAGTTTTTCTATGGACAGGCCACCATCAAAAAATATGTTGTTTGCAATGCTCGTTATCCTTGCTCTTTGTTTAATAAATTGGCCAATGATAAGAGGTAATGCAACTAATAGCAATTATGATTTTATTACTACTTTCTGCATCCTGGTGTTATTCTTCGAAAGCCGGTTTTCTTTCAAAGCCCTTCTAACAACGGAATTCATCCTATGGCCTTGCTATATGTTTACCATAAGAATGATTAATTATCCGCTATTGTTGCTAAGCGTATACGGCATGGTAATGTTATATAAGTCTGATAAAATAAAACCTGTTATAATTTACGCTTTGATTGCTTCATTTATAATTGTTCCTTTTTTAATCAGGAATACTATTTTATCGGGATATCCTTTTTTCCCCATTTATCAGCTCGATTTTTTTCATTTTGACTGGAAGGCTGACAGACAAAAAATGATTGAAATATCAGAGTATATAAAATATTTCAATCGTGTAACTCCCGTTTACCAGCCTTTGGATATAACGAGCCGATTGAATTTTCCTGAGTGGATTATTCCATGGTACAAAAGTCTTTTTAGATTTGATAGAGTCATTACCACACTTTCTTTACTTTGTTATTTAATTTTGTTTATTCGACAAAAAAAAATTCTGGCAGGTGTTGCTCCTCATATTAAATTCTTTCTTTGCGTCATGGTCCTTCAATTGGTATCATGGTTTTTTACTGCTCCGGATCCAAGATTTGTCTATGGCCCTTTGCTAATTGCTATATTTATTTTGGTATACAGCATTCCGCTTTCTGTTGTAAGAATATCTTCAAGCCTGATGAAATCAATATCAGTTTGCTTGTCAGCTTGTATGATTGGATATACCGCCAATAAAATTATTATTAATACAAATTACCGGAACTGGATCACTCCCCGCCATCTTCCTGTTCCTGCAATCACGAAAGTAATTATTGGAAAAATTGAATTGAATATTCCTGGTAAAGTTTTGAATAACTGGAATCCGCGATGTTATGATATTACATTGCCCTGTCTTTACAGAGTTGATCCAAGGTTAGAAGCAAGAGGAAAAAATATTAAATATGGATTCAGGCTTGCAGATTCATCCTCAACCCGTTTTCCGGGAGGGGAGTATAAAATTGAACCATAAAGAATAGTTTATGCTAATTACACTATTGGCCTGGTTGTATATATCATTCATCTGCCTGGTTTGGGGAAATTTATTCCTGCGTGCAACTGCAAAACCGAGTGGAATGATCTCAGGAATCGAATTACCTGTAATCTGCATGACAGGGTTATCGGTAATTGGCACGATCGCCCTATATCTTTCCATAATCATGCCGTTGGACTGGAGAACTCATATCATTATCCTGATCCCTGTTTTGATCTACTGTTTATGGAGAAATAATAGGAGTCATCTTAAAAAGCAGCTCAGCATATTATTTGGTTTTTTTTCAAGCAAGGGTATTTGCTTTTTGATTGCCTGTTTGATTATGGTTTTAGTGATCAGTTCCTATGTCATTAAACACCCGGATACATTGAATTATCACGGACAGGCGATTGAATGGTTTAAAAAATTTAAAGCTGTACCTGGTATTGTACATTTAAAATTGGAATTAGGATTTCAAAGTCTTTGGTTTTCGTCAGAAGCCATTCTTCATCCGGATATTTTTGATTTGCATCCATCCTTTTTTTTGGGGGGAACTGTACTGTGCTGGTATTTTATATTTGTTATCAGCAAAATCGATTCTTTATTAAAAAAGAATATACCCAGGCAGGGAAATCAAATAGGGTGGATTTTATTATTGATCTATACGATTGTATCATGGACTCAGGTGAGGTTAACAGCTGCGTCAGCCAGTCCCGATTTTATAGTTACATTATATATTCTTGCAGCAGTGTATATATTCGCCCGGTATAAAATGGATCTTCCCTGGGATCATCAATATTTATCAATTTTGATTCTATTTTGTTGTACAGCTGTTTCCATTAAACTTTCATCAGTTGCATTATTATTATTACCAATAATAATTATTATTTTTTTTTACCGGCAACATAATTACCGGGGCATACTTGTCATTCTTGTTCTATTGGTAATAGTGATTAGTCCGGTTCTGATCAGGAATATTATTGCCACAGGGTATCCTTTATATCCATCTTCTTCCATCGATATATTTCATGTAGACTGGAAGCTGGAGAAGAATGACCTGGTCAACTTTCAGCATTATATCACAGCTTATGCGAGATTTCCCATAGATAATACTGCCTCAGAAAAAACCCTGCAACTTCAGTTTTTTACGTGGATATCCTTATGGTGGGAGCGTCTTGTTTGGGCAGATCGTTTATTATTATGCAGCATTGTGTTGGCAACAATGCAAGCCTTGATTTTTTTAAAATCCTACATTTCAAAAATCAGGAGAAATGATTTGATTGTTTTTTTAGTTGCACTTACCGGAAGCATCTTGTGGTTTATTAGCGCCCCTGATCCAAGATTTGGAACTGGTTTCCTGATTTGTCTGGTATATATTCTTTGTTCTCCTCTGAAAGAAAAATTTGACAATATATTTAATAAAATAAAAATAAATATATCAAAAGGGGCGGTGATCTTTTTGTTTTTTGCAATTATTTCTTATGTTGCTTACCGGTTTTCGGTATTTTTTAAACCCAATCAAATCTTTTTTCCTGCCGGAGTTGAAAAGGTTGGGTATAAAGAATTTTATTGTGAAAAAATCAAGCTGAATATATGTACGGAAGGCGGTGAATATAAATATCTGCCCATACCTTGCGCTCCCGACAAATGTGTAACTTTTATTCCACGGGGAGAGACAATTACTGATGGGTTTAAAAAAAGGTAAAATAAAAATATTTTAAAACGCATTCAACTAAAATAAAAAGGGCTGTCATATACGACAGCCCTTTCAGTTTTTTTGGGATTCAAAAAAATTATCGCATCAGATACATCTTGCCATATCCTTTATTAAAAAATTGATCGGTATTGTCATCTCCGGATTTGTATTTATCCAATGATTTGCCGTTAAGATTAGTCACTACATGATATAAGTATACGCCATTCGCCAGCCTTTGATGATACATATCTGTTCCATCCCACTTGAATTCTGTTATATTACGTCCTACATGCAGTGGTCCCAATTCATCTTTGGTAATTTCACGAACGATCTTGCCGGTAATAGTCAGGATCTGAATTTTTATATTCTGCGGTACATCACTACCGGTAATTGTGAATACAAAAGCAGTGGATGTCGTGAAAGGATTTGGATAATTCAGCATATTAGAGATCATTGCTTTCGTAATAATCTTGAATGTAACCTGGTATTGCGTAGTTCCAGATAAATTTCCGCTCTTATCTTTTGCCAGGACTATCAATTGGTAATCGTCTCCTTCAGGATTATATTGCTTACTGAACGCAGGGTAAAAGTCAACCGTGGCAGTATTGTCAGCACTACTGGTGGCAGGGGTGAAGCGCAACGTATCAGTATTAAAATAATACGGATGAAGCGACCCGTCCGGATACCTTACCTGAACTTTCAGCATTGAGGTATCATTCAATAATAAAAACTTTGCTTCGTCTTTTAGCTTGATCAAAATATGTGGTTTTGCAGAAACGATATCCTGATTCAAAATATGCACATTATCAAAAGTTACATCGAGCAGTGGATTTGTCTTGTCAACCTTTACATAAAAATTATAGTATAAGAAATTGTTGAAATGATATTGTTCAGGCTGATCATTAGCAGGATTCACATCAAGGAATATTGTATTTAATCCGGGGTAATCTTTTGTATCAATCTCGTAAGTTATTTTTAAAGTGTCACCACTTATAAGAGGTTTTTTTCTTGGAATTTGCAACACATGTGTTATGTTATTTTTATCTACAATGGTTAAATTAATGCGCATGCTGTCGAAGGCTGATACACTCACATTTTTAAAGGCTATACCAAACTCCAGTTTTTCGCCGAATTCGAGGCTATCTCTGGTTGAAATAAATATGTTGGGAGCCAGTGCGCCTTCCGGAACCGGCAGATAATTGAGCCTCCAATATCGTAATTGATATGGGGTGGCATATACAGTATCTACCGCAGTCATTTTTAGTTTTAAATATGGATATTGCGTAGCGCTGATGGCAGATATATCATAGTCTTCATTGCCATAAGTCAGATTGTAAATAGGCGTTTGAAGACCCGAAGTATCTATTCCTATAACCTGGATGCCTACACTATCTTTTGAGGGAGTTTCAATACTTTTTCCTCTCCAATGCAGTTGCTTCCATTGTTTCGCGGGACCAAATATTGGTGAAGTTATTGAACCGGAAAGAGATGGAGTTGGGCATTGGGTAGAGATAAAAGTTGCATCATAAACTCCTTGCGTTATTGTATATTTTGGTGTAAATGATGGATCTCCTTTTTTATAGATATATGCAATGGATCTTGGGGTGGTAAAAGAATCTATGGCCATTAAACCGACAGACAATAATTTATGATATAGGGAATTGCCGGAGCCATATATGGCCGTATCAGCCATCCATTTATCAATATATACATTAGCTGCCTGATTAGGAGACACGTTCATTCTTATTGTGATATATGATCCGTTTGGAACCAGATCCAGAAAATCCATTGCATACTTTCTACTTGTGTTGGTTGTATACAGGTAATCAAAATTATATTCTCTTTGTGTACCACAGGTTGCTTTTTCACTGTTATATAATCCTGTTGGACCAGTAAAGTCGTTTTTCCATGGCTTAAATGTTATTGGGTCAAAAACATTAATAATAAGTTCATTGTAGTTACAACCGGGTCCTATATATGTGCTGCCATTAACTGTAATAGTATAAGACGATTGTTGGGCAGATGCAGTAGGATATATTGCATTTCGGATATAGATATCGTTAAGTATATTGCCAAACTTCCATTCTCTGCTTGCGGAATCGAGTAAAATATTATTTAATGAGGATCCGATATGCTGGTAATAGTGCGATTGATTGAAACCAAGTGTGCTGGAAGCAGAATCAATATAAATGAAAGAAAATTGGTTCCAATGATATTGACCATTTTGAGACGGTACTATTGATGTTCTCCAATAATAAACGGTGCTGTCTCTGTATATAATGCCCGGATCGAATTCCAATACACCTCCAATTGATGAAATATTTTTTGAAATTTTTGAAGAAGAATTGAATAAGGCGGAAGTATCCATTTCCATCAGGTACTGCGTTGAAGGGGCAAATGGATTAGCAGTGGATGCATACAATTTTTGGGTAGGAATATTTATAATCGCATAATTATACGGATATATGGGGGTCAGTTCATCCTGATATATAAACACATTGGTGGTTAATGAATTATTGATAAGCGTTACTTCAGCTACATCATTATCCGAGTTTACTGTTATTGTTATATAGTTTTGCCCTTTGTCCCTTGTCCCTACTATTGGAAATGTTAATTGTAGTGAATCGGAATAAGCGAAACCAGCAATTCTTTTTTTAATTGTTGATGTTGTTCCGTCGGGATATTTGCGTGTGATTAAAACGGAAATTGAGTCCTTCACAGCCTTGCCAAGATTTATTAAACGTGCATTTACCGTGAAACTATTGCTTGCAATAGAAGCGAAGGCAGGTGATACTATAACCTGTGATGATTCAATGTCATAATCTGGTAAACTCTGCGGATTTATTTTCAATGCCGGATCTCCATGTATATTCATTTCTTCGACTTCAGCGCGGGCTAAAAAATCTGTCGGTAATGAATTAATGATTCCTTGTGCTGCGTCTGCCTGGATCGTGCCAATCGATTTCCCATAGTCAGTATTGGCAATTATTCCATATAATCCGTAGAGTAAAAGATTCAGATAGTTTACAATGCCATAGTGTGAACTGGCTATAAAAGCAATTGACCCTTTATCTTTCGCTAATATATATACTTCTGATAAGGATTTGGGCAGGGATAATCTTCCTAAATCGAATGTGTAAAAATTTCCTGCATAACACCCATTTACATATAATATGGGATATTTTCCCTGGTTGGTATAAATGGTCGGATCATCCAGATTGAACCCTAATGTTGATGCAGAAGAGTGACCGAAATATGTCAGCATACCAATTCCCCCTGAAAAAAGCTGAGGAAAAATTGCCGAGGAAGTTTGATCGTTTTGGTTTACGTTGGTACTGCAGAAAGTAGTTACATTCGCTCCAAATAATGTATCAACAATTATTCCTCTATAAACACTCATATAATTACACAATATCGCTTCCAGGTAAGGATCTGTTGCTCCTGTAATATGTACAACGTTTTTCATCCACGCCCTGCCTGCAATCGTATTTGGTGCAGTTTGCTGCGCCTGGTCATGTTCTATTATTTTGTTGAGATAAATTTCTACTTCAGCTCCATTGATCGCTGATAAACGTCCGATTGGTGTTATCGGGACCGGATGCGCGCCATCTGCTGAAGCAAGCATCATATCTGAAGCAGGGTATCCCCAGGTGGGGACGGGGTTTAGTGTTTCAACTAATGGATTACTTTCATTGGCGTGGTAATCATTATACGCCATGCCTCTTCCAATGATAAAAACAAATTCTGGTTTCACGGTATAAAAATTCCGCGCATAATTGAGAAAATTTTTAATGGATAGAGGATGCTTTTTAATACCAAATGCAAACTGATCAACCAATTCATTAATATCAACAACCTGTGCATTAAAACCTCCGCCCGCTGCCGAGCTGCGGTAATTTTTGTAATCAACTACCGGGTTATTACTATGGCTGCCTGTATACAAAATCGGATTACTGATGATAATATAATTTCCCTGGTTAGCAGGATCATTAAACCTGATAAAATTCTTTGTCGTTAAGTTATTGATGGTTCGTATCCCGGAAGGATCTTCACTGACGAGGATCATTTTCTTAGACGATATGGAACCAGGTAATAAAAAAGTAAGGACATTTCCCGCTCCTACTATGGCAGTATATTTTTGCCCTGAAGTAAAATCATATAATACAGGTGTCGCTGACCCCACATTAAAATTATCGATCTTAAGAAAATATCCGCTTGCTTTTGCAGGGAGTTCAAAATAAAAATTTGATGATCCACCAAAATTAAACTGACGCGGGTAGGTTAATTCATAATAAGAAATTACCATCCTATCCGAAAAAGTAGTAGCTGGAGAAGTATTAATGAATTGAATATCTGTTGAAGCAGTATTAAGGGTTCCGAGAGGGACATTTACACTTGTCACCAAATCATTCAGCCCATTCATGATCGTATCTTTGACAAGAGCATTATTTATTTTAACCTGGATATGTCGCAAGGTATCTGCACAGCCGGCCGCACCAAACTGGAAAGTCGCATTCGGTCCGCCATTGTATATAAATAAATTACTCTGGTTGCTTGTAAAAGGAGCATATTGTGAAATAAAAGCCGTACTCCAAAATTCTCCCAGGTCGTAAGAAGATGAATAAATATATTGTTCGAGTGCTACTGCAAATCCAAGGTTTTGCTGCGATTTGAAATAGCTCGCAGCTTTATGCATGAAATAAGGTTCTACCGGTAATATATTTCCTGTTGTGTCATTGGTAACATCTGCAAAATGAAAAGTAGGACCTGAATTGTTTACCGTCAAAAAATATACGGCTGTATCTGTTTGCAAACTCCATTTATCAGTGTGCTGGTAATTTGGATTTCTATATAATGCTTTGTCTGCCTTACCATCATTCATTTGTCCCCAGAACTCAATATAATCGCCCGTTCCTAAAATTCCACTCGGCAGAGATGTATATATGGGAACTTCCACACCATTGCGGAATAATTGAAAATATTCTGCGGGCGTATTTCCTAATCCTGCACCAGCCAACACTGACTGAGGTATGCGGTATAGTCCGTCAGCACCAACCTTGAATTTATAATAAGTTTTGCTGAAATCTATCCATTCGTTATTGTAAGTCTGGGCATATAACCCGAAACTTATCAGCAACAGCAGTATAGTAAAAATTTTTTTCATAGTAGTCAATTTCTCTTATCGTAGGTACGTATTGTTATTTCTTTTTTCCCTTCTTATTTAAATCCTTCAGATCGACCTTAAGTGAAAATACATGTGTATATAATGGGTTAGACTGATTAGCGAGATTGGTAAAAGCATAATCAATCTGCACATCGCCGATTTTAAAACCTGCGCCTATACTTGGCTGATATATCCAGATCTTCTTCTGGTTGGTGGTATCCTTATCATCCAGGGCCTTTTGAAAATTATTGATACCACCCCGCACAAAAAATATATTATTATACGATAATTCAAGTCCTAGTTTTGGATCAATGCTCACCGGGTCAAAACTCAATACAGTATTGCGGCGACCATCAAAAGTTATATCGAAATCAGCTTCTGCAAGAAGATTAATTTTTTTATTTATTTTGAAATTATAGGAACCTCCCAATATCAGTTGAGGAGCAGTTAACTCTGTCGATTTAACGGGTATATCATTTTGCGTTACATAAAATACCTCACGCATTTGTTCATCGATATTATACGACCAGGCATTGAAAGTGGTTGTGACATCTTTTGCCACGATTCCTATTTTCCAGCGGTTGCCGGTTATCTGCATGCCGGCATCAAATCCAAAACCCCATGCACGTGCAAAATCACCTGCCTGGCGATGTATGATTTTTGCATTGAGGCCAAAACTAATTTTCTTATTCTTTGCCCAATTCATCTGCTGCGCCAATGAAAAAATAAACGCATAATCCGCTGAAGAAAAAGTTGTGATATTGCTGAAATCAATACTCCCATCCGGCTGTACAAGAAAAACAGTGTTGGGAATATCATCAACGGCAAAACGAAGTAAGGTCAGGCCAAGCGTTCTTTTATTATCTTTTAATGGAAGAACAAGATTGGCATAATCATATTTTCCAATGCCAGCAAAATATTCGGAGTGCATCAGGTTCAGTTGCGGGTAATCTTTCACATTTACAAGTCCGGCAGGATTCCAGTAGCCGGAAGTTCCATCAGACACAGAAGCAACCTGCGCATTCCCCATGGACATACCACGGGCACCTGCTCCAATATTCAAAAATTCATTCGAATATTTAGCAAACTGAGCCAATGCATTATTACAAAGCAATATTAAAAATAGGGTTAGTAAGGAGTAGATTTTGGGCATCTGACTGATCTTTGTCAATATTCTTGTCAGATGAAGCGCACCCGGCATTTTATCCAGCATAAGCCAATAGTTACAATGGTCCTCGAAATGCTTTCAATGGTACGGGTCGTTTCATCGAAACAACTGTGAATAATTAGTTTTAATAGACTGTTTTCTACGGATATTGGCTGCACTGCCAGCATTTACATAGGATAACCATTGCTGGTTTACTTTTAAATCAGGCAGGCAACACGATAATCTTATCTAACGTATTTTTATTCAGATTATTGCACCTGTTTTAGGTTACTATAATCCCTTACTTTTGCCAAAATTCGTCAATCAATTGTCATGTCCCTAATAAAAGAATTACAATGGAGAGGATTGATCCGGGATATTATGCCTGGAACGGAAGAACAACTTTCCGGGGGAATGACGGCCGGGTACATTGGTTTTGATCCTACTGCTGAAAGTTTGCATATCGGCAGCCTCGTTCCCATATTGCTGTTAGTGCATTTACAAAAGGCACGTCACAAACCCATCGTTCTTATCGGGGGCGCTACAGGAATGGTTGGTGATCCAAGTGGCAAAAGTGAAGAGAGAAATCTTCTTGATGAAGATACACTGAACCGCAATTTATCCGGCATTAAAAAACAATTGGAAAAATACCTTGATTTTGATCCTGCCAGGCCCAATGCTGCCGAGATGGTAAATAATTATGATTGGTTCAAGGGTATGGATTTCCTGCATTTTATCCGTGATATTGGCAAGCATATCACCGTGAATTATATGATGGCGAAAGACAGTGTAAAGAAAAGACTGGAAGGAGAAACAGGAATGAGTTTCACAGAATTTACTTATCAATTGGTACAGGGGTATGACTTTTATTGGCTGTATACAAATAAAAACTGCAAACTGCAGATGGGAGGCAGTGATCAATGGGGTAATATTACAACAGGGGCCGAGCTGATCAGACGTAAAGCTGGCGGTGAAGCTTTTGCTTTTACCTGTCCGCTTATTACCAAATCAGACGGTGGAAAATTTGGTAAAACTGAAAAGGGGAATATTTGGCTCGACCCGGATAAAACTTCTTCATACCAGTTTTATCAGTTCTGGCTGAATGCGACGGATGCAGATGCAGAGAGCTGGATTAAAATGTTTACTTTTTTGACAAAAAATGAAGTCGATTTTCTCATCGAAAAACAAAAACAGGATCCGGGTGCAAGAACTTTGCAAAAAGCATTGGGAAAAGAAGTGACCGTTTTTGTTCACGGCGAGGATGAATATCAAAAGGCAATCATAACGACGGAAAAATTATTTGCCGATCAAACCGCCCCTGCTGAATCGTTGAGTGAAGAAGATTTGCAGGCCATGGATGGAGTGATCAAATCGTCATTTGCATTGAATAAAATTAAAGATGGAACAGATATTGTCAGCTTCCTGGCTGAATCAGGAATTTTGCCCAGCAAAGGAGAAGCAAGAAAAATGATACAAAATGGCGGTATCAGCATAAATAGAAAAAAAATTGAAAGCCCGCAATTGATCATTGATGACTCCCTGCTCCTGCATAAAAAATATCTGCTCGTTCAAAAAGGGAAAAAGAATTATTATCTGGTTGAGATAATATGATTTAATAAAATTCTTAGCTCCGTCCTTCAGGGCGGAGTAACAAATTGGATAGCGCACATCATCAACTTAGTAAATAAGGCCTTTCTTTATATACTTTCAATACAAATTCTCCGAATAAAGTATTTGCCCAGGCAAACCATTTTCTTGTAAATTTTTTTGGATCGTCCTTATGAAAACTTTCATGCATAAATCCAGTGCCTGCGTGATTTTTTTGCAGGCTGTCAAGACATAATTTTATTTCTTTATCATCATTGCTCGTCAGTCCGCGCATGATGATGCTCAATGGCCAGATCATATCAAGTCCGGCATGCGGACCACCAATACCTTCAGCTGCTTTGCCTTTGAAAAAAAACGGATTAGATTCACTCAACAGCATCTTTCTTGTATTTTGATAAATCTGGTATCCTCTCATCTGTGTATTCAACACAGAAAGTTCTTGTGCCTGGCCGGGCGTTTCAAGATAGGGAAGTGATAATAAGCAAGGAACGTTCGCATCGTCCATGAAAGTATGATTGCCAAATCCATCTACTTCATAAGCAAATACATTTCCATGCACAGGATGATTTGCCACTGCATATTTGATCAGCGCACCGTTGAGTTCATCCAAAAATACCAGGCAATCCTCAAAAAGTTTATTATTGTTCAAAGCAGACTGCATAATCGTCGCAAGTTGCTGCAATGCATAAAATGCAAACAGGTTGGATGGTATTAAAAATGGAAATAAGGTTGCATCATCGCTGGGGCGGAACATCGAATGTATCAATCCCACTTTTTTTGTAGGGTATCCATAGCCACCCAATGGAACTCCATCTGTTGCCCAGGTTGTTTTTCGTTGAAAACTATATGGACCTTCATTGTCTATTCTTTGTTGCTCTTTAAATGTTTTTAATATTAATTGCATTGCTGCGATCCAGTCCTTATCGAATAACGATGCGTCTCCTGTTTCTTTCCAATATCCATACGATAACCGGATGGGATAACATAAACTATCAATTTCCCACTTACGTTCATGGATACCCGGTTTCATATCCGTAACATCAGTTTCTTTCCATTCGCTTATTTTCTTTTCGTCCTTATAAAAAGCATTTGCATAAGGATCTTTCAGAATGCATTTGGTTTGCCGGTGAATAACGCCCGCTATCAACTGCTGAAGATTTTTGTCTTCCTTTAATAATGACAAATAGGGCCATACCTGTGCAGAACTGTCGCGCAACCACATGGCATCAATATCCCCCGTGATTACATAAGTGTCAGGTTTGCCATCTATCATTTCAAAATCAACTGTTGTATCGAGTGTGTTGGGAAAACAATTTTCAAACAACCAGGCTATTTCCTTATTCCCGATATTCTTTTTTATATTTTCAATTGTCTTTTCGACTGCCGGGCTTTTAAATTTTCTTTGTGATGGTGCGGTTCTTACCAATGGAAAATCTGTGGAAAATCCTCCAATATATTTACTAAAGTAAGGACCGGTAATTGTCAGAGCAGTCTGGCTGATGAATTTTCTTCTTTTCATATATCGATACTTTCAATTTTTAGTTTATCAATTCGCACATCCGCACATTTTCACATTCGCACATTAAATTACGTTTCTTCTTTCTTCCACCAGTCTTTTGTCAGGTAAAAAACAATTATTCCGATCATAATCAGTATCACGGCAAATAAAGCTGCAATGCCTGTTGAGAAAAAAATGAAAAGCCAGATAGGTATTGAAACAACTACAGGCAAAGGATATAACCACATTTTGAAAGGAAGTTTTTTTGTGCCATTTCTTACCCGCAATAATACTACTCCAATCGCCTGGGCAATAAACTGCACCAGGATACGCATGGCAAGGATGCCGTCAATAACATGCTTCATTTTAAATAAGAGGCTGAAAACAAATGCCACTGCACCTAAAAAAAGTAATGACACATAAGGGAAATTTTTCGTTGGATGCAGTTTTGAAAATATCGTGAAAAAAGCACCATCCCTGGCTGCTGCATAGGGAACGCGGCTGTATCCAAGTGTTGCTGAAAATAAAGAAGCAAACGCTACAACCAAAATAATAACAGTGCCAATATTCGCTGCATATATGCCCGATATTGTTCTTATAAACTCACTGACGATATATTTATTTTTCATGGCCGATTGCCACGGTATCACACTGGTTACACTTAGGTTGGTGGCAATATAAAGTATGGTAATTCCAGCCACAGAAATCAACATGCTCCTTGGTATATTTTTTCCGGGATTTACTATTTCGCCTCCGAGGTGACAGATATTATAGTAACCCAGGTAAGTATAAATGGTTTTAACAGTAGCCTGTCCGAGTGCAACAAAAAAAAGATCATTCACGACAATATTATCATTGATATGTTTTATCGGTTCGAGCATTTTTCCATGCATAATGCCTCCGCTAATGATCCATACAAAAATAATGATCATGCTTAGCCATAGTACAATACTTAATTTCCCGATTTCTTCAATCTTTCTGTACAATGCCACTACTACCAGGACTATGAGTGAGCCCGAAATTGTTTTTGACAGCAAAGGACTAAGCGGAACAAAAAAACTAAGATATTCAGCAAAGCCGATCGCAGCAGATGCCATTACCAATGGCGCTTGTATCATAGTTTGCCAAACGTAAAGAAATGAAAACAGGCGTCCCCATTTTTCTTTTCCATAGGCGAGTTTTAAGAAATTATAACTTCCTCCAGCCATTGGGTAAGCTGCCCCAAGCTCGCTCCATATCAACGCGTCGGCGAATGATAATAACGCGCCTATAAACCATGCATATAAAAAATGAGGGCCACCCGAAATCTGTATCACAAGATAAATCATCACGAAAGGGCCAATGCCGGCCATATCAATCATGTTGATGCTGGTTGCCTGCAATAAACCGATTTTTCTTTTTAACGCCAGGGAGCTAGAAGTCATCTCAATAATAATCGGTTGTAATTTATGATTCTTTGGTAACAATACTACCAGAAATCAGAAGTTCCGAACTGCGAAATTTATATCAGGAATCGCCATCCTGGAATTGAAGATCAAATGCTATCTTTCAAAAAAATGGAAAGCTATAAATTCATGAAATCAATCAACCGCTAAAAAGATCCAGTGAAGTTTTTAAATTTAAGTTCAGGAATTATTCCAATGTGGAACCGCAAAATTGCGGATATTAGCATGCCTGTTATAAAATAAAAATAGAGCAGTTATAATCTAAAAAAATATAAAAATATCAACTCATGAGGTCAATATCATTATTTTGTTTCCTGCTCTCTGCAAATCAGCTATTAGCCCAGGTAAATAAGGCACCGGCTTATCCTTTAATTACTCATAACCCATATTTCAGTATCTGGTCTTTTACCGATGAATTGAATGCGTCTCCAACGAAACACTGGACCGGTTCCAATCAATCTTTAATAGGATTGATAAAAGTAGACGGAAAGACATATCGCTTTTTAGGAAAGGCAGATAAAGAAAAGGAAACTGTTGTTGCAGCGGCCGATGAAAAGCCATATCAATGTAAATACACTGAGACAATTCCGCAGGAAGGATGGATGAATGAATCGTTTGATGATAGCAAATGGTCAACAGGATTGGCACCGTTCAGCAATGATGAGAGTTATGCGAAAACAATCTGGAAAACAAAAGATATCTGGACCCGCAGGATTTTTTCAATCAACGAAATTCCTTCAGGCAACCTGTATTTGAAATTGCAAAACGATGATGGGGTAGATGTATATCTGAATGGTGAAAAAATTTATAGCTGCACATGTGTGAATCATAAGGCTGCATATCTTCTCCTCGACGAAACGATTAAAAATAAATTGCATATGGGAAAAAACCTGCTGGCTATTCATTGTGAAAATACCGGCGGCGACGCCTGGCTTGATGCAGGTTTCAGTACCGATCCTAAACCTTCTCCAAATGATGATAGTATACTGCGCGCTCAACAAAAAAATATAGATATCAATGCGACCCAAACCATATATCAGTTTACCTGCGGTGCAATTGATCTTACCCTTACATTCACTTCACCTTTGCTCATCAATGATCCCGACATATTATCGAAGCCGGTATCGTATGTGTCGTTCAAGGTAAAATCAAATGATAGCGGAGCGCATAATGTGCAATTGTATTTTGGCGCATCGACGGATCTCGCGGTAAATGTTCCATCACAACAGGTAACAGTACAGCAATACAAATCAGGTAATTTATCCTTATTGAAAGCGGGCACGGTCGAACAACCTGTATTGAAGAAAAAAGGTGATGACCTTCGTATAGACTGGGGATATGTTTTTATTGCTGTACCACTAAAACAAAATGCCACACAGAGCGTATCTTCAGTTGATTTCGCTTTGAAAAAATTTACTTCAGATAATATCGCATCCCAGGCGAATATAACAAGTGGCGAAAGCCTTATGCTGAATACAATGTTTTCATTTGGTAAGGTGCGTTCGACGGAGATAGAAAAATTTGTAATGATTGGGTATGATGATCTTTATGCCATACAATATTTTCAGCAAAACCTGAAAGGATGGTGGAAGCTAAAACCCGGAACTACAATAGAAAAAGTATTGCAACAATCTTATGACGATTGCAGCAATGTGTTATCAAAATGTGATGCGCTGAATAAAATGATTTACAATGATGCCCTAAAAGCGGGTGGAGAAACTTATGCGAAACTTTGTATAACTGCTTACCGGCAATCCATCGCCGCACATTCGTTGGTGGAAAGTCCCCAGGGAGAATTGTTGTTTCTCTCAAAAGAGAATTTTAGTAATGGTTGTATCAATACAGTTGACGTGACATATCCATCGGCTCCGCTTTTTCTCGCCTACAATCCACAGTTGATGAAAGGCATGCTAAATGGAATTTTTTATTACTGCGAAAAAAGCGATGAATATACGCAACCGTATGCAGCACATGACCTCGGTACTTATCCATTGGCAAATGGACAAATATATGGAGAAGGCATGCCGGTAGAAGAATCCGGTAATATGATCATTCTTACTGCAGCCATTGTAAAGGCCGAAGGAAATACGGACTATGCGGAAAAACATTGGAAAACATTGACCCAATGGGTAGCTTACCTGGAAAAAGAAGGACTTGATCCGGCAAATCAATTATGCACGGATGATTTTGCCGGCCACCTTGCAAGAAATGCCAATCTTTCTGTTAAAGCGATTGTCGGTATTGCATGTTATGCGATGCTTGCTGATATGTTGAAAGATCATTCAACCGCAGAAAAATATAATGCGATGGCAAAAGATATGGCTGAAAAGTGGCAGCAACTGGCTGGCGCAGGCGATCACTATGCTTTAACGTACAATGATAAAAATACCTGGAGCCAGAAATATAATCTTGTTTGGGACAAGATCATGCATTTGGGCCTGTTTCCGGAAGCAGTGTATAATAAAGAAATTGCATACTATCTTACTAAACAAAATGCTTTTGGTTTGCCATTGGATAGCAGGAAGGCTTACACAAAGTCAGACTGGATTATGTGGACATCTGTTTTGGCTAACAACCAGCAGGATTTTGAAAAATTAATTGATCCGGTTTATAATTATACAACTGCAACACCAACACGCGTTCCTTTAAGTGATTGGCATGAAACAACAGATGGTAGCCAGGTTGGGTTCCAGGCAAGAAGTGTGGTGGGTGGTTATTTTATAAAAGTGTTGGAAGATAAATGGAAGAAATAAAACTAATGTGCGAATGTGCTAATGTGCAGATGTGCGAATTCTGTTTGGTAGATTGCCTTAAAGAATTCGCACATCTGCACATTAGCACATCCGCACATTTTCTTTCACATCCGCACATTTTCTTTTAGCTCTGTGCGAAATAAAATCAGAATTTGCATAATATAAAAAATATTATTTCTAATGAATACTTCAAAAACAATTGTAGCCATTTCTTTATTTTTTTCTTCCTGCAATAATGCTACACAAAACGCTGCAGACAAAATTGCTGACACTACTGCAACAACTGCTATTTCACTGCCGTTAAAGAGTGCATTTCAGCAAACAATAGATGGCAAGGCAGTTGACTTATATATTTTAAAAAATAAAAACAATATACAGGCTGCTATCACAAATTATGGCGGCAGGTTAGTGAGCCTGATTGTGCCAGATAAAAATGATAAAATGACTGATGTGGTTGTTGGGTTTAACAGTCTGCATGATTATGAAAATTCTACAGAGTCTTATTTTGGAGCAACCATCGGCCGCTTTGGAAATCGTATTGCTAAAGGAAAATTTATGCTGGATGGGAAACAATACATCCTGTTTAGAAACAATGGTGCAAACACTTTGCATGGCGGAAAAAAAGGTTACCAGGCAGTTGTGTGGGATGCAAAACAGTTGAATGACTCGACACTTGTGCTGACCTATCTTTCAAAAGATATGGAAGAAGGTTTTCCAGGTAACCTGAACATAAAAGTTATTTATTCATTAACAGGAGATAATGGATTTAAATGCGAATATGAAGCAACGACTGATAAAAAAACGGTGCTGAACTTAACCAACCATGCATTCTTTAATTTAAATGGTGAAGGAAGTGGTAATATTTTAAATCATGCTGTACAGATCAACGCCGATCAATACACTCCTGTTGATTCAGGATTAATACCAACCGGGAAACTTGAACCTGTAGCAGGTACGCCATTCGATTTTACAAAACCTGAAACTATTGGTAAAAGAATTGAAATGAATAATACTCAATTGAAGTATGGCAAAGGCTACGATCATAATTTTGTTTTGAGTACAAAAAATGCAGATGGCCTGAATCATGCAGCAACAATAACCGGCGATAAGTCGGGAATTGTAATGGATATATGGACAGAAGAACCGGGATTGCAGTTTTACAGTGGTAATTTTATGCAGGGAAAAAACACATTTAAGGGTGGAAGTAAGGATAATCTGAGAACTGCATTTGCAATGGAGACCCAGCATTTTCCTGATTCGCCAAACCAACCGTCTTTTCCATCTACAATTTTAAAACCGGGAGAAAAATATCATAGTATGACAGTATATAAATTAACTGTGAATAAATGAGTTTTATCATTCATATGAAAATTGTTGCCATAATATAATGAAATCAGAAAAATATTTACTTGAAAAGAAGTTGAATTTTTGCAGAAAAAAAATAAACAATGAATGAATATTTATTACTTATACGGACCGGGGGCGATTATTGTGAAGCAATGCCAGTCGAACAATACCAGGAGCATTTAAAGGAAGTGAGCAATTATATAGCTAAACTTACACAACAGGGAAAACTGAAAAGCGCCCAACCACTTCAAATGGAGGGAATGATGCTCCAGGGAAATAAAGGTGTTTTTAAAGACGGACCTTTCATTGAAACCAAAGAGGTCATTATCGGCTACTATCTCATTCTTGCAAACGATTTAAACGAAATAAAAGAAATTGCAAAAGCAAATCCCGTCTTTAAAGAAACTGATGCACAAATTGAAATCCGTTTAATCAAGCGCGAAGAAGGCATTAATTAAGATCCCGCAATTTTTTTCTCCCCATGTCCCTTTTCTGAATTTCCGGTTGTCATTTGAGTAATAACAGGAATTATTAACTCAAAAGATAAAATTATGGAAAGCGAAAGGGTTCTAATCACTGATTCCTTAATCATAGTAAAAAGCAAACCTGGCTTAATTGTAATACCGGGTATAAGCCTGACCGGTAAGGGGAACCCATGCGCTGGTGAGAAAATTTCAGAAAATAATTATTAGCTGATGTCCCTTTTCTAAGATCCATTTTGTCATAATATCAAACAAACAATATTTTAAAATATAAAACTTTTCAAAAATGAAAGAATTCATGCTGCTCATCCGCAACGAAGGCGACGGGAAAGCGTCGTTCTCGCCCGAAAAACAACAACAGTTTTTAAAAACATGCGAGGAGTATATTAAAAATCTTACGAATAACGGGAACTTAAAAAGAGCACAGCCACTTGTAAGAGAAGGCAAATTGATTTCCGGCAGTCCCGGTGCATTCAAAGATGGCCCGTATAATGAGCACAAAGAAATCATTGTAGGTTATTACCACATTCTTGCAAAAGATATGGACGAAGCTATCGCCATTGCCGAAGGCAATCCTGAATTTGCTTTTGTTAATGGAGCAAGAATTGAAGTTCGTCCAATCAAAACAATGGAGGAAACAACATCTTACGTTTATCCCAAAGATATCAAGTGATCGTATTATATCAAGCATTCAAAAAATCAGGATCCAGGGGTGATTTCAGTCATTCCCGGGTTCCTTTCATTCATTTTGCCTGATTGACTCATAAAATTGAGTAATATTCGCTACAGTCGCAAAGCGCTATCTCTTTAAAAGTATTTCTTCCAAACTTTGCCAGTAAATAACTGTTACAAGATGGTATTAAAATTGTCTAATTAAAAAAACTAAAGCCAATGGACAATAAACTACTATCCGACACCGAACTTGTTGAAAATAGCATAAAGGGAAATAAAAAGGACCTTGAAATATTAATCGGGCGATACAACGATTATATTTTCAACATTTGTTATAAAATGCTTTGGAATATCGATGATGCAAAAGATTTGACACAAATAATTTTAATCTCTGTTATTACGAAACTGGATAGTTTCAAATTTAACAGCAGTTTTAAAACCTGGATTTTCCGGATCGCCACAAACCATACTTTGAATTTCATCAAATCAAAAAACCGGAATAAGCTATTATCGTTTGAGCAATATGGTGACAATTTAAGCAAGACGCCTGATTATATTTTAGCTGACAAAGCATATAACAATATTGATAATGAAATTTTGTATGAAGAGGTAAAACAAACCTGTATGTCGGGAATGCTGATGTGTTTGGATATTCAATCCAGGATGATATTTGTTATTGGAGAAATATTAGGATTTAATGATAAAATAGGGAGCGAAATTCTGGAGATTTCGCCGGAAAATTTTAGAATGATACTGTCGAGAGCAAAAAGAGATCTCTATAATTTCATGAATGATAAATGCGGATTAATAAATAAAAACAACCCTTGCCGATGCGCCAAAAAAACAAAGTCATTTGTAAAAGCAGGGTATGTAAATCCTGATAACCTGTTGTTTTATCCTAAATATAAAACATTCATAGAGCAGCATGCCAAGGAGAAACAGGAGGAAATGGAAGAATATTTTTATGCTGAATACCGTGAATTATTCAGAAAGCATACCATGCTGTCCGATAAAGAATTCGCAAAAGAACTTGATAATATTTTAGCCTCCCCCAAAGTGAAATCACTATTTAATTTAAATTAATTGCAGAAATAATTTGCAAAAGCTGTTACAGAGGTTATTCGGAATTGTCTAAGGAATAGTAACAACAATTAAAATTTTAAATTATGAAAGCAATTACGTTAAAACAAAAAGGAAGCGCGCAAAACCTGGTAATTAATGAGTATAAAAAACCTGAACCGGAAACCGGTTTTGTGTTAGTAAAAAACAAAGCCATTGGCATAAACCGCGCCGAGATTTATATGCGAAAAGGTGAATGGGGTGAAACGCATGATATCATTGGCATTGAATTGGCGGGAATAATCGAAAACGACCCGTCGGGTACTTTCAGTAAAGGACAAAAAGTGGTTTCTTTTGTTGGTGGTTTGGCCAGGGATTTTGGAGGCAGTTATGCCGAATATGTTTCTGTTCCTTTGCAAAATATCATACCAATTGAAACAACTTTGCCCTGGGATGAATTAGGTGCAATTCCTGAAGCATTTGCAACAGCCTGGGCAGTTTTGCATCGGGGATTACAAGCAAAAAAAGGCCAATCTGTTTTAGTAAGAGGCGGTACATCAACAGTTGGATTAGCTATTATTATTTTGGCCAGGCAAATGGGGTTAACAGTTATAGCAACAAGTCGTTCAGAAGAAAAATTTCCCATACTCAAAAACTATGGTGCAGATTATACCATTTCAGACGATGGTAAAATAGCTGAAAAAGTCAGGAAGATTTTACCCGGAGGTGTTTCAAATGTGGCAGAACTCATTGGTACTGTAACAATGACCGACAGTTTAGCCTGCGCGGCAATTAATGGAACAGTATGTTTGGTTGGTTTTTTAGGTGGATTGGTTCCTTTGGAAACTTTTATGCCGCTGATGCAAATACCAAGTAGCGTAAAGCTGACGTCTTTTGGAAGTGCATTTGTTTTTGGGAACAAGGATTTTCCCTTTGCTGAAATTCCGATGCAAAAAATAGTATATGATATAGAAAAAAAAGTAATCCCCAATATTTTATCTAAAACGCTGGACTTTGATCAAATAGCAGATGCGCACAGGCTAATGGAGAGTAATAAAGTAAATGGCAAAATTGTCGTCACGGTATAGTGAATGAGTAAGGTTATTCAACGATAATCATTAATGGGCAGGTAATTAACCGCCCATTTTTGTTTAGCAAAAAGGGGCAAAATGATTTAAAAGTCGCAAATAGCACCTTAACAAGTCTCATACACACTGTATCAAATATTAAAAGTCAGATATTTTTGTGTTGTTAATATTTGATTGTAAAATAAAAAAATGCAAAAAACTTTAAAAAATGAAAAATCAAATTTATCCATGCTTATGGTTTGATGGCCAGGCCAAGGCGGCAGCTGATTTTTACTGTTCAGTTTTTAAAAATTCTAAAGTAACTGTTGATACTCCAATGGTAGTGAACTTTGAACTGGAGGGAAGAAAATTTATGGGCCTGAATGCGGGGCCACAGTTCAAATTCAGCGAAGCCGTTTCTTTGGTGGTAGATTGTGAGACGCAGGAAGAAATAGATTTCTATTGGAGCAAACTCTCAGAAGGTGGTGAAGAAGGACAGTGCGGCTGGCTTAAGGACAAGTTTGGGTTTTCATGGCAAATTGTTCCAACTATCCTGGGTAAACTGCTAAATGATCCTGAAAAAGCACCAGGAGTAATACAGGCATTTATGCAAATGAAGAAGTTTGATATTGAAAAACTGGTAGCAGCATAAACGGGATAGATGCAAATCAATCATGAAGCCGGAAGGCGCGAATGGATAGGACTTGCCGTAATTGCTTTGCCATGTATGCTTTATTCCATGGACCTGACGGTATTGAACCTGGCTATTCCAAAGCTCAGCATTGCACTTAAGCCAAGTAGTTCTGAATTACTTTGGATTGTGGACATATATGGATTTATGGTAGCCGGTTTTTTAATTACGATGGGCACACTTGGGGACAGGATCGGGCGAAGAAAATTATTGTTGATTGGCGCATGTGCATTCGGGATAGCTTCTGTTTTAGCGGCGTATTCGAACAGTGCAAAAATGCTTATTGCAGCCCGCGCAGTATTGGGTATTGCAGGGGCAACTTTAGCCCCTTCAACTTTATCCTTAATCCGTAATATGTTTCATGATTCAAAACAACGTACAGTTGCGATTGGTATATGGATTACCAGTTATTCTGTCGGAGGCGCCATCGGCCCTATTATAGGCGGAGCATTGCTGGAACATTTTTGGTGGGGTTCGGTTTTTCTTATCGGGGTACCAGTAATGCTGTTATTGATTATTCTTGGACCAATTTTATTGCCAGAATATCGTGACCCTAATAAAAAAAGAATAGATATCATCAGCGTAATACTCTCTTTGGTTTCTGTCCTTTCTGTAATCTTCGGCCTTAAAAGAATAGCTGCAAACGGTTTTGGGTGGATGCCGGTATTATTCATTATACCAGGTCTGATTGTTGGAATAATATTTTTTCAAAGACAAAAAAAAGTTTCTTTTCCCCTTATTGACCTTCGGTTATTCCGGGCACCATCATTCAGCACATCTTTATTAATCTATACTCTTGCAACATTTGTTGTGTTTGGTGCTTTTATTTTTACTTTCCAATATATGCAGTTAATAAAAGGACTTACACCATTTGAGTCAGGACTTTGGTCATTACCTTTTTTCTTCGCATTTATAATTGGTTCAATGATTACGCCTGTTATCGTACGCAAAACTCATCCTGTTAAAGTAATATCTGCAGGATTGTTTCTTGCTTCTGTTGGTTTTGGTTTACTTACACAGGTAAACAGGGATTTTGGATTAATATTTCTTGTATCCGGCACATTCATCTATTGTCTTGGTATTGCACCTGTATTCACGCTTACAACTGATATCATCGTCGGTTCTGCTCCGCCGGAAAAAGCTGGTATTGCATCAGCTATATCAGAAACAGGTTCTGAATTCGGAGGTGCACTTGGCATCGCTATTTTGGGTAGTATTGGAACAGCTATCTATCGTAGTCAAATAACGAACAAAATGCCAGTTGATATTTCATCTGAAGTGAAAGAGGCTGCTAAGGAAACCCTGGCCGAAGCTGTATTTCAGTCTCATAAACTTCCGGCAACGCTCAGTCATTCTTTGCTTAACGAAGCTCATAAAGCATTCATTAGCGGAATGCAAATAACATCCCTGGCTTGTGGAATTATTGTGCTGGTCATGGCGATCCTTTGTATTAAAAAAATTAAGCCAGTATGACTAAAAATTGATAAAGACCAATTGCCTGACGGAATTCGCACATTTGCACATTGGTAAATTCGCACATTAATTAATCTGCCTTTCCATCTTCCGGTTTATTTCTTTTAGCTTAACTTAGTTTTTCGCATACCCACAACATCAAAAAATTATCAGTAGAAAAACTTGCTTATGAAAAATTTTTTCGGATTTATATTTTTTTCGGGAGTCATCCTGAACGCAGCGAACGCGCAGCAAATTAAAAAAACATCATCGGGTTATCCTGATAGCATCGCACCGGTGGGAATTATCAAAGGGCTTTCTGATTCTGCTTTACTGGATGTGGTACAGCGGCAAACCTTCCGTTATTTTTGGCACTATGGCCACCCGGTAAGCGGGCTTGCCAGGGAAAGGGATAACACAGTTAAAGGACAATATTATTGGGACTGGATCAATGAAGCTTATGATGTGCCCAATATCAGCAATAATACATATGGACCGGAAGCATGTGCCATGGCCGGAACAGGTATGGGTGTAATGGCTACTATTGTCGCGGTAAATCGCAAATGGATTGGAAGGGATACTGCCGCCAGGCGGCTGGTGAAAATGGTTAATTTTTTATTGCTGGCGGAAAGTTATCATGGAATTTATCCGCATTTCATGAATGGCGCCACCGGCAAGCCAATTATATTCGGCAGGCTCGATGATGGAGCTGATGTATTGGAAACAGCTTTTTTATTAATGGGCCTTCTTTGCGCACGCGAATATTTTAATGGCGATAATGAAACAGAAAAATATCTGCGACTTCGCGTTACACAACTATGGGAAACTGCTAACTTCAACTGGCATACTGCAGGGGGGAAAGAAAAATTATACTGGCACTGGAGCCCCAACAATGATTTTGATATGAATTTCCCCATCAAAGGTTGGAACGAAGGGTTACTTACTTATGTTTTGGCAGCATCATCACCCATGCACAGTATTTCACCGGAAGTTTACTTCAATGGTTTTGTGAACAGCACCAATTATAAAAATGAAAAAACTTATTACGGTATTAAATTGCCGCTGGGCTTTGAATATGGCGGCCCACTTTTTATTTCCCAATATTCTTTTCTTGGCATTGATCCGCATGAATTAACGGATTGGCATACCAATTATATGGAACAAAACACCAATCATACGCTTATTAACCGGGCATATTGTATCGATAATCCCAAAAAGTATAAAGGTTACAGTGAAAAATGCTGGGGACTTACTGCGGGTGACAGTTACAAAGGTTATGTGGCTCACTGTCCCCAGGAAGATTTTGGCGTAATTCAACCTACTGCCGCTTTATCTGCATTTCCATACACGCCTGAATACAGCATGCAGGCTTTGAAATATTTTTATTATGAACTCGGGGATAAAATATGGGGCGACTATGGTTTTGCAGATGGTTTCAGTATTCATTATAACTGGTATGCAAAAACGCATCTCGCTATTGATGAAGGACCAATTGTAGTGATGATTGAAAACTACAGAACCGGTTTGTTATGGAATTTATTCATGAAAATACCAGATGTACAAAATGGATTAAAGAGACTTGGATTTAAAAGTAAATGGATCAAAGAATAGCCAACTCATCCAATTAAATTATCAGCGTTTTGATGTTTAATTTTCTTCACCCTTTCATTTATTGAAGGAATATTTTTCTTTTCTATTGTAAGATAATCAAACCATTTATACACCAGGTCATAACTATTGGTAATATCAATTAAGGATATCCAACGAAAGCAGGTGAAAGTAATAAAAAAAATACCATGATCAGATGGTATCTGCGTTTTAACAGGCATCATCAAATATAAAATACAACGAGGCTTATGATAACGCTAAAATCACCCTGTATGGCTACGGCGAGTCCACAGCAACTCCCAGATTGTTCAAATTCATGTGACGAGACTCGCCTGAGAAATAATAATATGAATCGATTTGAGTGCAATTCTATTTGATTTTATACATTATTCATAAAACGATTAAATGATTGCCAATATTTGTCTTTATAAATGTCAAAGCTCAACTCAAGTTTATTGGAATATTTCTGTTCTATGTCAAATAATACTTTTGAAGGTTTCCTAAAATCCTTACACGCAAAATAAATTTCTCTGAGGCTATCAGCTGTTTGTCTGCCAATGTCTAGATACCCATCGATATCTTTAAGTTCTCTTAAGATATCCTCTTCTATTTCTTGTAATAATTCCCGCGCTTCTTTATCAGGCATCCCATTATTTTTTTCTCCATCATATTTCAGTTCAATGGTTGCAATCCAGGGATGAGATGCTTTGCTATCCCATCCAAGCAAATCCGTGTTGATTGTTGCT
>Ga0137407_10000360_pt1 | contig 32413 bp, 30 predicted proteins | sample CZOMad2_2_16fung_FD_108410 | JGI IMG/M metagenome (GOLD analysis project Ga0137407, IMG submission 108410) | Vadose zone soil fungal communities from Angelo Coast Range Reserve, California, USA - CZOMad2_2_16fungal (Illumina Assembly) | ecosystem: Environmental > Terrestrial > Soil > Vadose... | reverse complement strand
CTGGTCCGGCTCGAAGCCGAACTTTCTCTGAAGCTCTTTTAGCGGCGCCGACGCCCCAAATGTTTTCATTCCAATAACGCACCCCGCCTGGCCGACGTATCGCTCCCATCCAAAAGTCGACGCTTGTTCAATCGCGACCCGCGCCGTTACCTGCGCTGGCAAAACGGCATCTCGATACTCTTGCGTCTGCTGTTCGAATATGTCCCAGGACGGTATCGATACGACCCGGGACCGGATGCCTTCGACGATCAACTTTTCATGCGCTTGCACAGCGAGGCTGACTTCGCTGCCCGACGCAATAAGGATCAATTCCGGATTGTTGCCCGGAGCGTCCGCGAGGACGTAGGCGCCGCGCGCGACTCCGGATGCGGGCGCGTATTTCGTCCGGTCTAATGTCGGCAGAGGTTGGCGAGAGAGAACGAGCACCGTCGGTTTGTGATGCAGTTGCACGATGTAGCGGTAAGCCTCGGTCACTTCATTCGCGTCCGCAGGCCGGAGCGTGACCAAACCGGGAATGGCGCGTAGTGACGCCAGATGCTCGACGGGTTGATGGGTCGGCCCATCCTCGCCGTCGCCCATGGCATCGTGGGTGAACACAAATAGCGTGGGTAATTCCATCAAAGCCGAGAGCCGGATCGCTGGACGGACATAATCGCTGAAGATGAAAAAAGTCGCGCCGAATGGCCGCAGCTTGGAAAGCGACATTCCGTTGACCACCGCGCCCATCGCGTGCTCCCGGATGCCATAATGCAGATTTTTGCCGCCGGGACTGGCCGACTGGAACTGTCCAGCGCCCTCGAATGTTAACTGCGTTTTGTTGGAAGGCCCAAGGTCAGCCGAACCGCCCAGGAACCACGGGATATTCTGCGCGAGCACATTCAGCACTTTGCTCGATGCCTCGCGACCGGCGAGGCCCTTGGCATCAGCGGGAAAGACAGGAAGATTCCGATCCCACCCTGCCGGAAGGTCGCGTCGCTGCATTAGTTCGATCTCGTTCGCGAGATCGGGAAATTGTTTGCAGTAAGCTGCGAACAATTGCGTCCACTTTGTTCGGGCGTCCTCGCCGCGTTTGCCAATGCCGTCTTTGAAATGGCCATAGACGCCGTCAGGCACAAAGAACTTCGCGTTCTCGGGCCAGCCGTAAAACTTTTTGACCAGCCGGATTTCCTCGTCACCAAGCGGTTCGCCGTGAGCTTCGGCGGTATCCTGTTTGTTCGGTGAGCCGTATCCGATATGGCTGTCCAAAACGATGAACGTGGGCCTGCCTTTCGTCTGCTGGAAAATTTCGAGCGCCTCTTCGATTCGACCAATGTCATTGGCATCGCCGACGCGAAGGACGTTCCAGCCGTAAGCGAGAAAACGCGCGGCCACGTCTTCGGTGAACGTGATGTTCGTGTTCCCTTCGATGCTGATGTGATTGTTGTCGTAGACCCAGCAGAGATTATCGAGACCGAGATGACCGGCGAGTGACGCAGCTTCGGAAGCCACGCCCTCCATCATGCAACCGTCACCTGCGACGGCGTAGATGTTGTAGTCGAAAATTTCGAAACCGGGTTTGTTGAATCGGTTGGCGTGCCATTTCTGGGCGATAGCCATGCCGACGCTCGTCGCAACACCTTGTCCAAGCGGCCCGGTGGTGGTTTCCACTCCCGAGACCCAGTGATATTCCGGATGGCCGGGCGCTTTGCTGTCGAGTTGGCGAAACCGACGGATGTCGTCCAGCGTGACCGAAGGTTGTCCGAGATTTTCATAGTCGGCGTTCACCGCCTGGACGCCGGTGAGGTGAAGGATCGACCAGAGCAACATGGAAGCGTGGCCATTCGACAGGACAAACCGATCACGGTTAGGCCAGATCGGATCTTTCGGATCAAAGCGCATGACGCGATTCCAAATCGTGTAAACGAGCGGGGCCAGCGCCATTGGCGTACCGGGATGTCCGGATTTCGCCTGCTGAACCGCATCGATCGAAAGCGTGCGAATTGTGTTGATCGCTAATTGAGTCATTTCCTGGTCGGTCATAGTTCCCTTCCTATCGTCTTTGCGTAGTCGTTTTGTGTTCCAGCGCGGCCACCTTGCGCAGCCGTCGGACGTGTCGATCGGCGTTGGTGAATTTGGCGGCGAGAAAAGTCTGGACTAAATCCCACGCCAGTTCCGGACCTTCGATGCGTCCACCCAGGCAGATGACGTTGAGGTTGTCGTCCTCGACGCCTTGCTTTGCCGAAAAATGATCTTCAATCAGACAAGCGCGTACGCCGTCGATCTTGTTCGCACAAACGGATGCGCCGACGCCGCTGCCGCAGACCGCCACACCACGATCCACCGTATCAGCGGCCACTGCCTGCCCAAGTGGAATGACGAAGTCGGGATAATCATCACCGGGCCTCAACTGGTGTGCCCCAAAATCGACAACCTCGTGGCCGGCGGATTTCAGTCGGACGACCAATTGCTCTTTCAAGGGAAAGCCGCCGTGATCTGCTGCTATTCCTACGCGCATATATTGTGGTTCATCCCGGCCGCTTCCAGGTTGCTGCCGCTGCCTTGTCGGCGATTACCAGCGCGTTGTCAGAGCGAATCCGTCCGGCGGGAATCGTCACATCCCGGTTTATTAAGCGCACTATCATGTCCGCCTTCTCAAGCCCGGTGACCACCCACAACACGCATCGGGAACGATTGAGCAGCGGATAGGTCAACGTCAGGCGGCGCCGCTTCTGGTAAATACCTGTCAGCGCAACATCCGCGTCGGTGACATCAAGGACCGGATCACCGGGAATGAGCGAGGCCGTGTGTCCGTCCGGTCCAAGGCCCAGGTGCGCGAGGTCGAGCACTGGCGGCATGCCGGCGATTCCGCTGAGAGTTTTAGCATAAAGCCTGGCCGCTGCCCCGAGGTCGGGCGATTCGACCGGCATGGCGTAGATTTGTTCGGAAGGCAGTGGCGCGTGTGAGAGCAAACTTTCGCGCAGGTGAGTCAGATTTCGATCCGGGTCGCCCGCTGGCGCAACGCGCTCGTCCACCTGCACGACATGAACATTCTTCCAGGGAACTTCTTCATTAGCGAGAGCGCGGAGCATTTGCCACGGAGTGCGGCCGCCGCTGACGGCCATAACGAAACGTCCGCGCGCGGCAACGGCCTCGCGGGCTTGCGCGGCAATAAACTTTGCACCTGCCGTGGCCGCGGCGTCGGCATCGGAGTGAACTTCAATTCTCATGAGGCGATTCAACCGCTGTCTTCTGCGCTGCGCTCAGATTTCTCATGCTGTTATCATCCGACCGGACCTGCCTGCTCGTGAAAGACTATGTTTCTTCCCTCAGCATGCCCAAGAGGCATGCTGCGGGCAGTTTCGGGCGAACCGGCATCACCTCTGTCGCAAGCGCAGACCCGATTATTTCATTGTGGCACTGACAGACGACGCGGCGTTGTTAGTCTGAGCCCCTGTAGGAAACGGGCGTTTGCGTGTTTCTAAGAACGCAACCAAGGCATCGAGCTCGCCCGGCTTAAGCGAAGGACCGTACGCCGGCATATTGGTACCACCATTAACGATGCGGATGACGAGGTTGTCGCGTGTCAACTTGTCCGCGATGTAGGTTAGCTCTGGCCCGCGCCTTCCGCCGTTGCCTTGAATGAGGTGACAGTTCAAACATCCCTTGTCGTGAAACAGTCGACCACCTTCGAAGACTGAGCCGGTGGTAGCTCCTACAACTTTCTCGGTCAGCGGCTGGGCCTCGAAGTTAGGCGACCACGGCGAATGCTGGCCTTCCCACCATAGCGCACCAATCATGATGACGGCGAGACATACGGAGGCAATTGCCCACGGGCGCCGTGATGCCGCGCGCTCTCCCTTGTGATTCCAAATCGGAACAAACAGCAGACATAGCCCGATCAGTATGGGGAACCCGATCATGACATAGCCTTCGATCCTTTCCGGGATAAGCGAGAGCAGCCCGAAGTACCAAAGAAGATACCAATCAGGTCTTGGATCGGCCGCCAGGATGCTCGGATCCGGTGGCCTGTCCAACGCCGGAGGTCCGACGAAGAATGCAGCCAGCGCGATTGCGATGACCAACCCTGTGGTAACAACTACGTCGCGCCAAGCCAGGTCTGGCCAAAAGGGCTTGCCACTTTTCTTAAGTAGCTCTTCGTATTCAGCGCGGTAGGTCGCAGGATCGACCGGTTTGCCCGCAACCGGCGGCTCCGAGATACCATGGCGCATAACCAGCCACAGATGAAGGCCGATAAAGGCAAACATTATCCCAGGGAGAACGAAAACATGGATGGCGAAGAAGCGACTAAGCGTGGCGCCGCCAATGCTGGTGCCACCGAGGATAATTTGCGCCAGCCAATTGCCAATCAGCGGCACTCGACCTGCCTGTTCCGCCGCGACCACGACCGACCATGCAGCGGTTGAGTCCCACCGAAGCAGCTGACCGGTAAAACCCATTCCGAGGGTGAAGGCCAGGAGACAAATTCCAGTGGTCCAAGTCATCTCGCGCGGAAATTTGTAGGCCCCAAACAAAAAGGTCTGCGCCATGTGCGCTCCGATCATCAAAACCATCGCGGACGCGCCGTAGTAATGAAGTCCGCGGAGAAAACGTCCGAAGGGCGCGACGTTAGTTATGAACTGAAGCGTCTCGTAGGCTTGTGACGACGAGGGAATGTATGAAAACGCCAGCGCGACGCCGCTTGCGACCTGAATAATGAAGGCACAGAGCGTGGCGCTACCAAAGACGTACCACCATTTCGCATCCTGCGGCGCGATATGCAGCGCCGGAGAGATAAGAACGCTGATCCCCAGCCGGTCGTCGAGCCACTTCCAGATCGTTTTGAATATTTTGATCACAGCGTGGTGGAAATCGGGACGATGGCCTGTTTCATTTGCACCTCGCCGTCTGCTACGCGCACATCGTAGCGAAACAGCGGAAGCGGCGGAGGGCCGGCCGCGACTTTGCCATCGCGATAATAGACGCCGCCGTGACACGGACACATGAACAGATCGGCACCCTCAAGCCAGCGAACCGGACAACCCAGGTGAGTGCAGTTAGCTGAGAAAGCGATGAAGCTATCTTCACTCACCCGTCGCAGCCAGACACCACTCTTCGCTGTCACTCCGGCCCACGGCAGCGGCGAAGGATCGGTCACCGTCACCGCCACAGTCTTGCCGATTTGAAACTCATTCGACTTGCCGATCGTTACCCAGTTCTCTGGCGGCTTTCGAAAAAAGGGCGCGACGATGAAACCGACCAATGGTACTCCAACGATCGCGCTGCAAAGACCAATCAACGCGATAGAAAGCTTTTCAAAGAAACGCCGCTTGCTGATATCCTCTGGAGTTTGGGCTAACGACGCAGTTGACGACTCAGTGAGACTTGTATTCATGACGAAGTTCGGTGATCCAACCAGCGAGTGCTGCGACAAAGAGGACGACACCAACGAGCCAAACCACCCACGTGGTGATTAATCCCCAGAAGAGAAACGCCGCGCCCATGGCCACGCCAGCGGGAAAGTAGGTTGGATGTGGCAGCGGCGTGTCGGGCAACCGCTGCCAACCCGGCGGTATCGGGTCCGAAGGTCGGTTGGTCGATTGTTCGTTAGGCATTTGATTGCTCTGGTTGAGATGGCGAATACCAGCGCGCCATCTGGGCTAGAATTGCCGCCGCGTAAATCGCACACATGGGAACCCACATGAGCAGCCCTCCGATCTGTTGATCGCGGTCGCTCGTTAGGCCCCACCCGCTCCTAATCGTGCTGAGCATCCCCAATCGATCAACAGGGTGTTGGTAAACAGGACAAATCGAAACTGGCGCAAAAGTCAGGATAATCCCCAGCACACTGCAGGCAGTGCAGGCGGTAAAAAGGTAAACAATGGCGGCCGCCGGTGAAAGGCGCTGCTTTTCGCGCGGCGCGATCACCTGCCACCAAAACAGGCTTCCCATCAATAGCAGCGAGATGGTTTGAATCGCCGAAACAATTCGTGATGTCGCCGCCGCGTTACAGAGTGACGGCGCGTGCCAGAGCCACATCGCACCGACGCCCGCGGCCCATCCGACAAGTGGGTAAGTAAGGCGATCGAAAAACGAGTAAAGTGAGAACGCTCGAGGCAGACTTAGGAGCAACAGGGCGGGGATAATCAGCACGAGCAGGATGTGCTGAATCATGTGCGCGCTGAACACGTAGCCGTTGGCCAGGGCGCTAAGCGGTGAGACCAACGCAAGCAGAAAGACAACAATTGCACCGGCGAAATAAAGCGGCCTTCCTCTGCGCCTGAAGGCGAGCCAATAGGCCAGGCAGGAAAGAATAACCAGGCTCACAACAATCGAGTTCCAAGTCCAGGCCGTGGTAAAGAATTGGTAGGTAGTCATCGAAGTAGCGGCAGGATGTAAATGGTAAACAGCACAAAGATCCAGACGACATCGACAAAGTGCCAGTAGTAGCCGACGCATTTGAAAGCGGCATGGAATTTGGCAGAGACGGAATCACCTTCCCACGCCAGCCAGAGAAAGATGAGCAGCGTAATCAGGCCAATGAGCACGTGCACACCGTGGAAGCCGGTCAGAGTAAAGAACGCGGTCGAAAACATGTTGGTGCTGAGGTCGACCCCGCTTTGGAAGAGTTTCCAGTATTCGTTCACCTGGCCGCCCAGGAAAACCGCGCCGAGCGCAATCGTTAGGGCAAGCCAGCCAAGCATCGATCCGCGACGTTGTTTGTGCAGGGCTACCTCCGATCGCCAGAAGGTGAAGCTGCTCGCGAACAGGCACACGCTGAAAACCAGTGTTCGCGGAACATCGAGCTCTTTCGGTCCAGGACCGGGATGAGGATGGGCGTAGAAGTATAAGTACGCGAGAATAAGGACGCCGAAGAACCCGACCTCGGAGAAAAGGAACGCGAGAATGCCCGTCTTATTGTGATCGGGAAGGACCACCTGATCGTCGCCAACAACCGGATCTGGCCGATCTGGATTGGCGATGTCCCAAAGTGGCCGACGACTGTGGATCGGTGGTAGCGCGAGAAAGTTTTCATGCGGCGGAGGCGAAGTGGTTGCCCATTCCAGCGTCCACGCATCCCAGGGATTGTCGCCCGCGGCTTTTCCGCGGAAGAACGACTGCGCGATATTCCAAATCATGACGAGCGATCCGGCCCCCATGAAAAACACGCCAATGGTGGAAACCATGTTCATCCAACCCCAGCCGGGTATATCCGGGTAGGTAAAAATGCGACGCGGCATGCCGTAAAGACCAAGCACATGCTGGATGACGAAGGTCATGTTGAAGCCGACGAGCCATAGCCAGAATGTCCATTTGCCTAACGACTCCGACATCATCCGGCCGCTCATTTTCGGAAACCAATATGGCAGCGCACCGAGCATGGCGAAGACAATGGCCCCGACGAAAACGAAGTGGAAATGCGCGACCAGAAAGTAGCTGTTCTTAGTTTGCCAATCGAGCGCGGCGCTGGCATGGCTAATACCGGTCAGGCCGGCACATGTGAATTGAATAAGAAAAGCGATACAAAAGAGCATGGGAACACCAAACCGGATACGCCCCCCGACCATGGTTGCGCTCCAGTTCAAAACTTTGACGCCGGTCGGGATAGCGATCAGCATGGACGTGATAATGAAGAACAGATCCAAGGCCCGACCCATGCCGACGGTAAACATATGATGGCCCCAGACGAGCGAGCTTAGCACCACGATGGCGACAGTAGAGGCGGCAACAGCCTCGTAACCGAAGATCGGTTTGCGGGAAAACACCGGTATCATCTCCGCGATCATGCCGAATGCAGGAACAGCCACGATGTAAACTTCCGGATGGCCAAAGGCCCAGAAGATGTGTTGCCAGAGAACGGCTGAACCGCCGCGAAATGGCAGGAAAAAATGCCCATCGAGCCGGCGATCGATCAGGATCATGGCCAGCCCAGCGTTCAACACCGGTAGCGCGATCAGGATAAGGAAAGAGTTAATGAAATTCATCCAGGTAAAGAGCGGCAGCCGGCGCATGGTCATGCCTGGGGCACGACAGGAGATCACGGTGGCGATGGTGTTGACCGCGAAACTAATCGTCCCAAGACCGAGAACGAAGAGCGCGATCGCCCAGTAGTCGACGCCGGGCGATGAGGAGTAAGGCGTCTCGCTCAACGGCGCATACGAGAACCAGCCGACCGCCGGAGCGCCGCCGGCGAGGATGCTAAAATGCAAAAGAATTCCACCAAACGGCTGGCACCAATAGCCAAAAGCGTTCAGCCGCGGGAACGCCATGTCACGCGCGCCGATCTGCAACGGCAGGATGTAATTGACGAACCCAAACAGCAACGGCATTGCAACGAGGAAAATCATCGTCGTGCCGTGTAAGGTGAAAAGCTGGTTGAACGTGTCGGGCGCAACCAAGTTATTGTTAGGCACGGCCAGCTGCAATCGAATGACAAGCGCTTCAACTCCGCCGACGATGAGAAAGAACAGGCCGGTCAGCATGTAGAGAACACCGATGCGCTTGTGATCCACCGTCGAAAGCCAGGCGAGCTGATAGTGCCTGCGCTTGGCTGGATCGAGGACCACGTCCTTGAATTCCGCCATGGCATTGTTGCCGTTCATTTTAGTGTCGAAAGATAGGTTGCCAGTTGGTCGAGCTGCTCGTCGGTGAAAGAGAAGTCCGGCATGAGCGCTCCCGGCTTGATGTGCTGCGGACTTTTCAGCCAAAGGCGCATGTTAGCCGGCGTATTATCGATCATGCCCGAAGCCAGTTGTTTGCGGCTCCCGATATGCGTTAGGTCCGGTGCAACCCGCAAATCCGCACCAGCCATACCGTTAATCGCGTGGCAGTTGATGCAGCTCGATGTTCGAAACAGCTCTTGACCTCTTAATGCGGCGCTATTGGTCGGAGGTTGAGCCGGTCTACGTTGTGCCTGTTGCCATTGCTCGAACTGCGCCGGTTCATCGGCCACAACCAGGATGCGCATCCAGGCATGCTGCGTTCCGCAGAATTCTGAGCACTGGCCGATGTAATCACCCGCCTTATCCGCTTGTAACCAGATGTGGTTGGGTTGGCCCGGCACATTGCTCATCTTGCGAGTCAGCTTCGGGACCCAGAACTCATGTAGCACATCCGCTGACTCCAGCCGGACCGACAAAGCCTTACCGGTTGGAATGTGGATTTCATTAGCAGTGACAACCCCGGAGTTCGGGTAATCTACTTGCCACCAGAACTGGTGACCCGTTATCACCAGGTCGGGCGAAGGCGCCGGCGGCGGATCGGCGCGATTCATCGCGCCGAGTGTTATCACAAAAAGGAATATGACGATCAGACACGGAATGATCGTCCAGGCGATTTCCACCTTCCGGTTACCCAGGATCTGAGTCGGGTCGGGTTCACCCGCGCGCGTGCGAAAGCGAAATATCGAGAAAGTGATCGCGCCGGTGACAATGACGAAGATCAGCGCGAAGACCACGCTTGAAATGATGCCTAAGTCGTAAATCGCGCGCGCAAGGGGCGACTGTGGATCCAGAGCATTCGAGCTAGGCATGTTCGGGTCTTTACATTTACTTGTTCACCCTTCTCGGCCCATCGGCCGCTGGCTGATCACATCCTCCCGCAGTTAGCGCGTAACCTGTGCGAGCCAGCGATTTCATCGTGATGAGTTCCACCCGGTTGCTGCTTCGGTTGGTACCTCCACCTCGGGCGGCAGTAAAGAACAAAATCGTTCCGGACCCGGCCGGGCAGCCGGTCCTGTTCTTCTGATGAGCCTCAAGAGCTCTCCACGCTTTTGATCGCGCCAATTGTTGTTTCGCTCGTCTCATAATTAATATTCCTCGTCTTACATATCCTCGAGCGGCTTACCTTTCGTTTCGCGAACCAGCTTCACCACAAACAGGATCGAGATTGCGGCAAAGAGTGTGTAGAGGCCATAGGCGCCGCCGAGACCGAACGAGGCGAGGAGAATCGGAAATGTCATCGTGATCGCGAAATTCGAGATCCATTGCACAAAACCGCTGACCGAGAGAGCTACGCCACGGAATTGATTTTGGAACATTTCGCCGAGCATCACCCACATCACCGGACCCCACGAAACACCAAAGCAAAAGATGTAAGCGTTGGCGGCAATCAAAGCCGCGAGTCCGGTCCGACCTGTTAACGCGAGCTGGCCGTTTGCATCCAGCGCAGCCAAGCCAAAGATCCAAGCCAAGGCGGCGAGGGAGATTGCCATTCCGATCGAACCAAAAATCAAAAGCGGCTTTCGACCTAACTTATCGATCAGCGCAATCGCGACAAGGGTCGAGCCGATGTTGACCGTGCCGCTGATCACGTTTTGCAATAGCGCATTGCCTTCGGAAAATCCCGCCGCGCGCCACAGCACTTCGCCGTAATAAAAGACGACGTTGATTCCGACGAGCTGTTGAAACGCGGCCAGGCCAATGCCAACCCAAAGAATCGGCCGGATTTTTTTGTGCGCTCGATCATAAAGATCGCTCATCCGCGGCTTGTGGTCAGACCGCACCGTTTCCTGAATCTCGCGAACTTTCTTTGCCGGGTCTGGATGACCTAATCGCGCCAGGACGTTCTGAGCGGTCTCCGGGCGATTCGCGGCGACCAGGTAACGCGGCGATTCGGGAATGAAAAGCAGACCGATAAAAAAGAGGATCGCAGGAATGATTTCCGTCCAAAACATCCATTGCCAGGCTTGGAACCCAAACCAAAACGTGCTTTCGGCCGTGCCAGCGGCGCCGACGAAGAGATAGTTGCTCAAGAAGGCGAAGAACAATCCAAGAACAATGGCGAGTTGTTGCAAGGAAGAGAGACGTCCCCGAATTTCCGACGGTGCGATCTCGCTAATGTAAGCCGGGCAGATAATACTGGCTGCGCCGACGGCTAGGCCACCCATGAAGCGATATGAAATGAATTCCAGCGATCCGTGCGCGACGCCTGAGCCCCACGAGCCCCAGACAAAAAGGACGGCGGTAACGATGAGAAGAGCGCGGCGACCGAATTTGTCCGCGAGCGTCCCCGCCAGGAAAGCGCCGACGGCGCATCCGAGCAGGATCGACGCAACATTGAAACCGGAACCGAGACTAGAGGTATGGAAAGCCTGATTGAGCGCCCCGACCGTTCCGTTGATCACTCCGCTGTCGAAGCCAAAAAGAAAGCCACCAAGCGCCGCGACCATTGATATCGCAAGAATATAGAAATGGTTGCGCGTCTCGGTGTTTCGCTGAGTTGCTGAAGGCTGATTCATGGCGGTTCCTTTCAAGAAGTTGATTCAGAAATTGATGCCGATCTGAGAGCCGAGAACGAGGGCGTTGTCGATCTTTCCCGTTCCACCCGGTCTGATGACGTACTGAAGATCCGGTTGAAAAAAGACCGAGGTCTTTTGGAAATAAAGGCGATAGGTCAATTCCACGACCGCTTCATAATTCTGCACGCCGATACTTGGATCGAGTTGCTGTTGGCGCGCCTGCGAATGACGCAGGTCGCTGCTGAAGTCGCCGTAAACAATGGCGAGGCCCGCTGCGTCTCTGGGACGCGATTCAAAAATGCCGCGGCAAGCCACGCCGGCGGTAAAGAAGTATGGCAATTGACTGATCGATTGGTCGGGAGCAGCGATAAAAGAACCGAACACTCCGAACCCGCGATTATCGCGCGCCGTTCCGAACGGGACTAACACTTGATCGAAAAGGCCGTAGAAGCCCCAGCTTCCTCGTTGGGTCGCAGGCGTGCCCGCGAAGCCTGCCGTCCTGAAATCAGTGAAAGTGCTGTCGTCATACCAAAACCCCACTTTGTAGTTGCCGAGCAACTGCGACTCCCCGGGCAAACCATTCAGTTGGTAGCCGATCTCACTGATGACAAAGGCGGGTCCGTTCATCGAGAAGTCGGCGCCGTTGTGGTCGATGTCGCGGATTGAAAGATCGCCGTTGTAAATACCGCTCATTATGTACAGACGCGGAGTAGGGTTGACCTTGAGGAGCGCGCCCCAGGTGGCGTTGGGATACGCCGTCATTCCGGGCGCATTGAAAAAAATGCCTACTGGATTCCCGCAGAATCCATTTTGCATGAATAAGTAATCGTAAGCGGAGACCAAAAAATCGTCGCCGGTGGCAATCCGGCCGACACGGAATTCTAGCTTTTCATCCAGGAGCTTTTGCTGGTAGGCCACATCAATGAGATGAAAGGTCTGGCCACCGAAGACCTGCTGAGTCGTGAACACGTTTCCGATGTATTCTCGGGACAAGCTGCTTCCAGATCGTTGCGACATGGAAACAAGGAATGATCCTCCTTTGAGGCCAACCAGCTTGTCCAAGTCGAAGAGCAGGTCTAACCCAAGATTATCAGCGTGGGTTACACCTTGATCTCTGCCTCCCACCGGATTGCCGGCGATATCGGTGACGAAAGTGAACGTTGGACTAACGCCTGCCTCCTCGAGCCTGGACCGCAGCCCATACCAGTCGCCAAACAGATGGTCGCGCGGGAGAATCAGTTGAAACGGCCGGAGACTAACGGGGATCGCACTGTCGATCTTCTCCTGGGCGGCGACCGTTCGCGACCAAAGAAGAAAGACGAATATCAGGGCTGCGCTTTTGAATTTTTCCATAAGCGAAAGCCGCCCTTGAACGCATTGTCATTATCACCGGCACGCGTTCCCGGCGGCAGTTTCTTTAGTTCGTGGATGTTGCCGCCTCCGAGCACGACGTCGTCGGGTTCGAGCGCAGCAGTCAGTCGCTTGACCACGTCTTCGACAGAGCTCCGCCACTCTTTCTTTCCAAACTTCTTCAATCCACGGATCCCGACGTAGTCTTCAAAGGTTGCTTTCCTGTAGGGCAGATGGCCCAATTCCATCGGCGCGATGATGCCATCGAGAATCATAGTGGATCCAAGGCCGGTTCCGAGACCGAGAAACAGCATTTTGCCCCCCTTATAACTCCCGAGCGCCTGCATCGCGGCATCGTTCACGACCTTGACCGGACATTTGAAGGCCGCTTCGAAATCGAAGCCGGCCCATCCTTTGCCAAGGTTCCATGGCTCCGAAACCGGCCTGTTCCGAAGAACTGGACCGGGATAACCGATGGAAATAGCTTCATACTTCCAATCCACGACGAGCTTCTTAACACCAGCAATCATTTGCTTTGGCGTCAAAGTTGGTCCGGACTCAAACTCACGATGAGCCTTGTGACCGGTGGCAAGGACCTTTACGTGGGCGCCGCCTATATCGACAACCAGCACGTTCATCGAGTGCTCCATGTATTCAGCTCGCCTTCGCAAGAGTTGCGCTTTTAGAATCGATAACTTCCATGAGATCGTTCCACGAGCTGACGAACGATTTGGCTCCGTCATCCTGGAGCTTTACGGCCAACTGATCGATGTCGATCCCCGCCGCGGCGAACTGGCCCAGCACCGCTTCGGAGTCGCCGCCATCGGCTGACATAATTTCGCCAAGATCTCCGTGATCGGCGAGGGCTTTCAAAGTTCCCTCGGGCATGGTGTTCACGGTGAAGGGTGCAGCCAGCGCCTTTATATATAGGACATCGGATACCTTCGGATCCTTGGTCCCGGTGCTCGCCCAGAGCAAGCGTTGCGGACGAGCTCCCGCATTATAGATCCGCTGCCAACGCGGTGACCCCAGCAGCTCGCGGTATGCCTTGTAGGTGCGCTTTGCGATCGCGATTCCGAGCTTGTTGTTCAGCGGAGCGGGCACTTTGCCCGCGACCGCGGCGTCCCAACGGCTAACGAAAACTGAGGCTACTGAGCCGATGTCCGGATTCAGTCCAGCGTCGATGCGGCGCTCGACGCCTCGCATGTAAGCCTCGGCGACCGCTCGATACTGCTCCTGCGAAAACAGGAGGGTCACGTTGACTGGAATCCCGGCGAAAATCGCTTCCTCGATTGCCGGAAGACCTTCTTTGGTTCCCGGGATCTTGATTAGTAGGTTGGGACGATTCGCGCGCGCAAATAACTGCTTCGCTTCGGTCAGAGTGCTCGCGGTGTTATGCGCCAGCAACGGCGAAACTTCCAGCGATACCCATCCGTCGAGCCCGTTGGTCCGATCGTGGATGGGTCGAAACAGATCTGCTGCGCGCGTAAGGTCTTCCATCGCGAGTTGGAAGAAGAGTTCCTCGCCGTTCTTGCCTTTGCTGGCATAATCTCGAATCGCGCGATCGTAGCTACTGCTGTTCTTAATGGCGTGGTCGAAGATCGTTGGGTTTGACGTCAGCCCTGTAACGGCGAGCTCGGCGATGTAGCGCTCGAGCGTCCCATTATTCAGCAGATCACGAGTAATATTATCGAGCCAGAGGCTCTGGCCCAGATCGTGGAGTTGTTGTGTTGCGTTCATAATTTATCGATTATTCGTCAAGTCCAAAGGCCGCCAGGCGCGACCGTCGCGCGCGAGTAGCTCGTCGGCCGCGGCCGGGCCGTCACTGCCAGCGCTGTAATGTGGCAAAGAGGACGGCGGGTTAGTTGCCCAAAGATCCAGGATCGGCTGAATAGCCGCCCAGCCCGCTTCGATATTGTCGGCGCGCTGGAACAAAGTTGCGTCGCCGATCATGCAATCATAAATGAGGGTCTCATAGCCCGTGTTCGGCGCGGTCTTGAAATAATCCTCGTAGGCAAAGTCCAGCGCGACGTTGCTTAGCTTCATGGTCGGCCCGGGACGCTTAGCCGCGAACTCCAGCCCGATACCTTCACTTGGTTGGATGCGAAGAATCATCCAATTGGGATGCATTCGCTCGACGTCCGTGTCTCGAAAAAGACTAAACGGCGCCTGGTGGATTCGGATTGCTATCTCTGTCTCTCGCCGCTTCAGATATTTGCCGGTCCGCAGGTAGAACGGAACCCCGGCCCAACGCCAGTTGTCGATCTGCAATTTGCAAGCAATGTAGGTTTCGGTATTCGAATCCGGAGCGACGTCGGGCTCCTGCCGATAGGCCCTCACGGCCTTACCCAGGACCGTGCCGGCCTTGTATTGGCCGCGCACTGCGTCTCGCGCGGGATCGAGCGGACGTATGGCCTGAATCACTTCCGCTTTTTTCGCCCGCACCGCATCGGCATCGAAAGAGGTCGGCGGCTCCATTGCGGTCATCGCCAGTAGTTGGAATACGTGATTTGGGACCATGTCGCGTAACGCGCCGGTCTTCTCATAAAATTTTCCCCGCTGCTCGACTCCGACAGTCTCGGCAGCGGTAATCTGAACATGATCGATGTGTTCTCGGTTCCACATCGGCTCGAACAGACCGTTGGCGAATCGCAGCGCCATGATGTTCTGCACGGTCTCTTTGCCTAGAAAATGATCGATCCGGTAGATCTGATGCTCCTGCAGGTGTTTTAGTATTTCCGAGTTCAGGGCTTTCGCTGAATCCAGATCATGGCCAAATGGCTTTTCAATGATGACGCGCCGCCAGTATCCATCTCTTTCCGCCAGTAGACCGGCCGCTCCCAGTCCATCAACTGCCACTTTGAAAAAGCGATCCGCGATGGCCAGGTAAAAGAGGCGATTACCTGATGTGCCCGCAGTCTTATCCAACTCGACGAGATGATCATCAAGCCGCTTGTAGGTTTGAGCGTCGTTCAAGTCGCCTTGCACATAGCTCATGCGCGAGGTGAGCCATTCCCATGCTTTATTATCTAGCTGGTCGAGAGCCGATTCCCCATCGGTGCCAACAAAGCTCTGCATTGTTTCGGTAAGCCCAGTGCGCCATTCCTCTGTTGTCTTCGAGGCGAGGTCCACACCGACAATCCGAAATTCGCCAGGCAGCCGGCGGGCGCCCACCAGGTTATAGAGTGCGGGAACGACCAAACGCTTAGTTAGATCACCGGCGGCGCCGAAAATGACCATCGCACACGGCGGGGCAGGCGGTGCGCCATCCAGAGCACCCGATGCCGGACCTTCAACCCCGCTTGGACTGTTACGCAAACTTTTCATGAGAGCACTTTCACATCGACGGGACCATTTCGGGAAAGACTATGTTTCTTGGCTCAGCATATCCCGCGGGCATGCTGAAATCGTCGCGATCATCGAGGTTGCGAGGGTGTGACGAAAGAGAGCGGCCGGTCGCTAATGAAACATTGAGTAACTCCGCGAATCGGTCGTCATATGCGTCGCAGGTGGGACAATCGCCATTTGGTAGAATCCACTCCGGATGTTGCGACAGCAGAGCTTCGTGCATCTCGCGCTGAAGCTGCGCGTAAGCGGGAACTTCAGCGGCCGTACTTGAAGATTGGGTCGTGTTCATCTTTACCACCAGACGTTCTCGCGGTCCGGAACCGCAGTGAAGACGCGATTCCATCCCGGCTCGAAGTTAAAGACCGACATATTGAGGACGAGCATTGGGTCGTGCCGGCGCCGGCGCCGCAGCAAGAACGTCCACCACTGCGGGCGCTTGCTCGCGTTTCCATGCGTAAGATTGGATGCGTTCATTTTCTTGAGGTGTTAACGTCTTAGCGGGCGAAGATGAGCAAGCTCAGGAACCCGAATAAAGCCCCAAGGACAGGACTGATGAGGACAAACAAGGTCGAGAAATCCCATTCATGTTTCACAATTGTATTTAGGGTTTTCATTTCTCGTCGTTTCGATTGATTCGTTAGTTTCCTAAGTCTCTGGGCGGTGGGTCAGGTGAATCGACATAGCCGCCGAAGAGCCGGATAATGAGCGCGCATGACAAAAGAACCGTGATCATGGCTCAGTCCTCCTTGACCCGCAGAACGATCTTCCCGCGCGCGTGGCCGCCTTGACTCAATTCGTGGGCACGACGCGCTTCCGAGAGCGGAAGGATCCGGTCGAGCACGACCTTGAGATTCCCCGAGTCGATCAGCGCGCCAATTTCGGCTAGTTCCTTGCCGTTCGGTTGACTCGAGACGAATGCCCCGCGAACTCCGAACTGCCTGGCTTTCTCAGCATCCGGCGGTTGAACAACCGAAGCGAGCAATCCGCCTTCCCTCAAGACGTCCCATGAGCGCTCTTGCGTCTCCCCGCCGATGGTATCTAAGACCACGTCGACATCCGTGGCGGCCTGTTCAAACCGTTGGCTCGTATAATCAATTGGCTGATCAACGCCGATCTCCCGCAACAGTTCCTGATTTTTCCCGGACGCGGTCGCGATAACGTACGCGCCCTTCCATTTCGCAAATTGGACAGCGAAATGACCGACGCCGCCGCTGCCGCCATGGATTAGCACGCGTTGTCCGCGGTTCACTTGCGCAATGTCGAACAATGCCTGCCAGGCGGTCAGGCCCGCTAGCGGCACAGCCGCGGCGTAGACGTGATGCAGCGATTTCGGTTTCAGCGCGACTTCGGATTCGCGCACGACAATATATTCGGCGTAAGCGCCGTCGCGTGACGTATCTGGTTTGCTGAAGACTTCGTCACCTTTCTGGAATTGGGACACGCCGAGGCCGACTTCTTCAATCATACCGGAGACGTCCCAGCCGAGAATGAACGGCAAGTTGTGCTGAACAAACTGTTTGAGGTGTCCCTCCCGAATTTTCCAGTCGGCTGGGTTTACGCCGGCTGCATGGACTCGGATCAGGACTTCACCAGGCGCCGGTCTTGGGCTTGGAGCGTCCTCATACTGCAACACCTCCGGTCCGCCGTAATTGTGAATTCGAACTGCTTTCATTAACTGCACGCTCCCTGACCGCGATCGTTTGTTGTTAGATTGCTGGTGCGCGGGGTGAGTGTTTCGATCTCTGCGCATAGCTCCTCCTAGCCGGCCGGAATCGCGGTTATGACGGGCTGCGCCGGTGCAAGGGTCAGGCGCAACTTGCGAAGTGCATATCCGGAGACCGTTTCTGGCCCGTGTTGCTGCCATTCAGCAATGAAGCAAGACGCAGCGGGGTGCAGTCCGAGCCGGATTGGCGAAACTGCAAGCTTCGGTCGCGACGCGCCGTCGTGCTCAAGGGCTTTAACGGTGCTGCTCAGGTTATCGGCTCCTCTCTCAAACATTTTCATGAGGAAACCATCGAACCGTCGAGGCCACTTCGGGAAAGACTATGTTTCTTGCCTCAGCATATCTGGGAGGCATACTCTCAAGTGCTGTGGAACTGCGGCATTTGCGTTACTTTGGTGTTCTCGCAGACCACGATGGTCGGGTCAGCGGCGAACAGACGGCCGTCTTATCAATCGAGCCAGAAACCGATAAGTAGAATCAGGATTAGCATTGTTATGCCAAACCACGGGATAAGAAACAGCTCGACTCTCACGTGGCGCGCGGCCGGAAAGTCGTTGTCGACGTTCGCGTCGCGGTCAAAGAATCGGTGACGATTGCGAAAGACGTAGGCGCCTCCCGCCAGGTAGATGAGAAAGAAGAAGGTCGCGGCGATTCGCAGAGCAGGAAGAGCTGCTGGATTAATCAGTGCGATCATTTTCCGTTCGGAAGCCATTCGGGTTTGCTGGAGCCGCGCGGGACCAGGACCGTGCGGTAGGCTCCCGGGGTCCGGGACATAACGATTTGGTCCGTCATTCCCTGATAAGTTCCAAGCGGCGTTTCCGCAGTGAAAAGATCGGGATCGATCAACATGTGTTCATCGCTCGAACCAGCGGTCGCCTTCGCATACTCCTTGTCGAAGACGCCTAACGAGAGCAACCAAAGCACTGTCCTCGTCAGCGAAACCACGACGCGATAGCTGCCGCCTTCGATCGCGCGCCGGCGCAGGGCAGCGAGGATTCCGGTTGTGCCTAACCAACCGACCACATTATCGCAAATGGGTACAATTGGCGGCTGCTTCGGCTGAGTTGGAGAACCTTCGATGGCAAATAGGCCGGAGACCGCGGAGCCAATCTCGTCGAAACCGGGTCGATTCGACCACGGTCCCTTCTCCCCGTGGAGAACAACCGTCGCGTGAATCAGCCCGGGCTTGCGCTGGCAAAGGGCATCGGCATCCAGGTCGTGCTTCTTCAAAAATCCCGGGCGCTTATTGGCAAAAAATACATCGGCATCCTGAAGCAGCTGATTGAACTTTTCGCGATCTTCCTTCGAATCATCGAGGACGGTTGAACGCATGCCGACCTGGACATCCCAGGCGAAAGCTTCGATCTCCGAATCGCGCGGTCTCCAGATGTTCAGCGCGTCCGCGCCGTATAGAGCGAGGTCTCGGCCTATGGCGGCTCCGGCGATCACGTGACCCATTCCCAATGCCCGGACACCAGCGAGAGGAAGATTATCGCTCGCCTTGAGCGGAACGGGCTCGCTCTCGCCAATCTTCTCGACGGTAATCAGCGGCATTTTTGAGAGGACATCGGTGTATTGTGGTTCCCGACGAAATTCCTCATTCGTCCGCACCATTGCCAGAACCAGTCCCTTGGCTGCCGCAGCCTCCTCTAATTCCACGGCGTCCCATTTGCGGATGGCGTTGTTAATGGATTCCGTGCTCGGGCTGCAGCCGAGAAAATTGAGAGTGTTCACGAGGAGCTGAGGATAGATGTCCAGGGCCAGGACGTGTCGCTCATCTCGTGTTTCGCGAAAGAACGGACCCGTCAGAAACGGACTAACGGCATAGCCACCTGGGGAGGGCGGCCGGCCGTTGATCGTTTCCCATTTGCCGTCAAAGAATCCGTAGAAACGTCGCAGCGCTTTGCGCACGTCGACCGAGATATTCTGTCCTTCGCCGGTGGTCTGTCTCCAAAGTGCGGCTAGAGCAACGCTCCGTGCGGCCAGACCGACAGCGGCCATCGTCCCGAACCGCACCGGGCTTGGAAGAATCGGATCTTGCCCGTAGAAACTAAGCTCCCCACCGGAATCATCGGTCGTCATGTCGATATCTGCGAGGACGCCATTCACACATTCGTGCAGATCGATATCCGGCGACGTGGCCGGATGACTCAGCTTCTGTTTCAGCGCTTCCGTTAATCGATCCGTTGCTGCTCTCGTCTCACTCGATGGCTCAGTTATCGTGGCGGTGCTCATTGGTTGTCCTAATTCTTTCTCAAGCTTCTAAGGCCGCGCATTTCAAACAAACGTGAGAATTCTTCTTACGCGCCCCGTCCAGAACGCCGGACATCCAGACGAGCAGGTTTGTGATGACAACGGCATGATCGGAAATCCGGCCTCCGGCCCCGTCCGATCTTTACGGCGCCATGGCTTCCGCGATCGCGGGAACGTCCTTGAAGCGTCAAGAGATAGACGACAGGATCGTCGCCATAACGGGATGCGACGTAAATCGAATGGATGAGAAAGACAGAAATTGGCTCCGAAAACATTTAGAGCAAGCGTTTCACACCGCTGTCATGGCTGCGCTAAACGAACACAAAGCAGCTGCGAGGGCCGCCTCTGTTAGAACGAAATTTCCCGGTATGCCGAAGGATGCGCTCGCGCAGATTCTGACCAAGCGCGCGACGCGAAAAACAGTGATCGAAGGCGCAGGGAATGGGGCAGCCGTTACCGCACTCGAAGGAACCTTGGCCTCGCCCGAGCCAGCGAGTAAGACGCTGGTCCTGACAGGAATCGGCGCGTTGCTGACAGCCGACATTGCTTTTACCACGAAAGTGCAAATGCAGTTACTGCTTGAGATCGGCGAGATCTACGAATGCCCTTTTAGCAAAGATGATGAAGACGATGTCTGGCTCATCCTGAAAACCGCTTTCGGGTTGCGCGGGACTGAAAAAGTTAGTTCGTATGGCCGGTTCATTTTCACTGAAGCAGCCAAGAAGCAGTTCCGCGCGCTGCTGCGGCGTCATGGAGTGAGACGCGCAGCCCAGCAGGCTGTTGCCAAGATCGCTGGGAAACAGGTGGCAAAATACGTATCAGAGAAGGCTTTGATGGGGTTGATCCCTGTCGCCAACGCTGCTTTTGGGGCCTGGTTCAATCGTCGCGTGACCCGCGCTGTCGGAAAATGGGCGAAGGTGAAGGCGAAGATTCGCGCATCAACTTTTGCGAGCATCGATGCTCTTAATCAAAGCGATCGGACCGCGGCAATATGGATTCTGCCTCTGATCTTCCATGTGGGAACTGCCGACGATCAGCTGGTGGACAATACAGTGACGCTCTATGCGCAAGCCTCGAATCGTCTAATATTGACCAACCAAGAGATCGCAGAAGTAGAGGGACTGACAGATGCCGAAGATTTCAATCTTCTGTTCGATTCCGGTATGAAGAACCTCGTCAATGACGAGGTGAAGAGGGAGCTGCTTAACATTGCCGTGACAACTGCCGCTGCCACGCAGCTTTACTTTAGCGACGTCCATCACAGGTCAATCGAGCGCCTCAGCAAAAGCATGGGCGTCGCATATTGCACTGACGACTTGCACAAAAAGATTGCCTATTTGCGCAGGTGAACGGCGAGCTTTGAAAGATAATTAATGGCTAAAACTGAAGATCTCGTTCAAGGATTATTTTGGGAGCTCCGATCTTAATGTCAAAGGCATCAATTCCTGGCTTAGCGAAGGAGTTTCTTGAGACCTATGACGCTGCGTCCAAGGATCAAGTGTGGGAAAAGCAACGGGACACCTTTCGCACCTTTTGGTCGACTCGCATCCTGGAGGAATCATCTGCTCCTCCTTCTGAGGCAGAATGCGACGCGGTAATCCGCATTCTAGACAGAAACGGCAAGGGAAACACGAAAGACTCCGAAGCAGTAGCCGGGGGAGCGATGATTCCGCAAGGAGCCTGGCGGAGAATGTTCATCGGATTCCGTGCCAACAACAAACTCGCGAAATTACTCGATAGTATTTTCACAACTGACGACAGCGTTTCTAAAGGCGCTCTCATCGATCAACTTTACGCGATGAACGAGGGCCAGAAAAATCGCCTAACCGGCCAGGCAGGCAATACGATCAATACCTTCCTCGCAGCGTACGACCCGTTCAATAATCTCAGCGTAATTTCGCTTAAGGACAGACGCGCGTTGGTTGAATTTCTGGAACTTCCTGTTCCGTTTGATTGGGAGAAGACTCCGATCGGTTCCCAAATTGTTCAAAGCAACCAAATTCTTTACGCCGCGCTGCAAGCTGCCGGCGTTCCCGGTTCAGCACGAACCGTCTCTGTCTTTTGCTATTCTCCCGCAGTCAAACCGTTGTGGAAGCCTGAGCACACACTAAAGCGAATTGATAAGAGCGTCAGCGTGTCTGTTCCTTCCAATGCCGATGAAGAAGAACCTGAGTCGAGCGACGACGAGTCCATTCGTGAATCGCTGCAAATCCAGGCAGCGCTCGCCGAAATCGGATCTCGAATGGGCTTGAAGATTTGGCTCCCTAAGAGTGATCGAGCCAGAATTTTGACGAAATGGCAGCCAGGAGAAGGCGTTCTCCTAAACGAGCTGCCGCTTAACTACGACGACGTAACGCTGCGGACCATTGAACAGATCGATGTTCTTTGGCTCCGAAAACGATCAATCGTGCGAGCTTTTGAGGTTGAACACACCACGTCTGTCTATTCTGGACTTTTGCGCATGGCAGACCTGATCGCTCTTCAACCAAACATGAACATCAATCTGCACATCGTGGCGCCTGCTACGAAGCGAGAAAAGGTTTTGAAAGAAATAAAAAGGCCGGTTTTCTCGCTGTTGGAGGGCCGAGCGCTTTCAGAAATCTGCACCTACCTTTCTTACGAAGACATCAGACATCTTCGCGACGAGAAACACCTGGACCACCTCTCCGCTGATGTTCTGGAAGAATACGAAGAGTCAGCAGCGACGGATTAGGTGTAACCGGCGCTTGTGATAGCGATCGGGTGTGCTCACCAATAACAAGGCGTCAGGCGACGGCCCGGTCCTGGCGCGCCCAGGCGGCGTCACGCAAAACCCGCTTTAGAATTTTGCCGGAGCCGCTCTTCGGCAGCTCGGTCTCCGAGAATTCGATGCTCCGCGGGACCTTGAAACTGGCGAGCGATCGCCGGCAAGATGCGATCAACTCTTCCGCAGTTAGGGTTTTTCCCGGCTTAAGAACAACGAAAGCTTTCACCATTTCCCCCCACCTTGGATCCGGTATTCCGAAAACCGCCACTTCGCGCACCGCCGGATGCGTGTAAATCACGGCCTCGACTTCGCCGGAGTAAACGTTCTCCCCGCCGGTGACGATCATGTCCTTCAAACGATCGAGAATGTAGAAGTAGCCGTTTGCGTCCTGATAGCCGACATCGCCGGTGCGAAAGAAACCGTTCCGGAATGCAGCGTCTGTCTCGTCCGGATTGTTCCAATAACCACGCATGATATTCCCCCCGCGCGCGACCAGCTCGCCCGTTTGCCCGGTTTCGACTTCCTTTCCTGTTGGATCGACAACACGGACGTCTATTCCCATACATGGACGCCCGCAGGACGTGAGTTTGTCCTCGGTGTGCTCGTCGTCTTTCAAGCCGGTGAGGAACCCGGCTTCACTCAGTCCGTAGACCTGAACGAGTTTAACCTTTGGCAGAACCTGCTTGGTATGATGCACGAGTTCTGGAGCCATTGGAGATCCGCCGTATCCCAAATGCCGAAGAGTTGATAGGTCGTACTTTTGCAGCTCCGGAGACTGCGTCAGCATATTGATCATCGTCGGGACCAGGACAGTGTGCGTGACGTGTTCGCGTTGGACTGTCTCGCAGAAGCTTTCAGGGCTGAACTTTGGGATCGCGACCTGACAGGCGCCGAAAGCCGGTGCGGCGAACATGAACGGAAAATCCGCGATGTGAAAGATCGGCGCGGCATGTAAATGCACCGCACCTTCCTTAAGCGGGAACCAGAAGTGGGTGTGATAGACGTTCTCCAGAATATTTGCGTGCCTGATCTCGACGCCTTTCGGCCGGCCCGTTGTGCCGCTGGTGTAGATAAGCGCCAGAATGGCGTGTGGATCGTAAATTGGATCCGGAATAGAGTCGCTTTGAATGTCCAGCGGGTCTTGATCGAGCACCGCCTGCCATGAAACTTGGACGGTCGGGACCGGCAGCGACGAATGGCGAATCAATCCGCCCGGCTTCGCATCGTCGAGGATAGCGTCAATTTCCTTGACTGAGAGCCGCGTGTTTAATGGTAGCGCCGTGATGCCGAGCCAGGCGCACGCATAGACGAGCTCGATGTAATCGGGCCCGTTCGGAAGAAGAATGGCCAGCCGGTCTCCGGCCTTGAAGCCATGTTTCGTCAATGCCGCGGCAATGCGCCCGACGCGATCGTGTAGCTCGCGGAAAGTTGAATGCATTCCGTTTGCGGTAAGCGCGGCGCGTTCCGGAAAATATCGCGCAGCCCGTCCTAATGAGTGGACGTAAATCATGGCAGCGCCCTAGTAGAAACCTTGTATGTCGCGCTGGACGCTTACCTTTCCGGCGTAGCGTCGCGAGATGAAGACGAAATAGAATACGGCCAGCGCGAAAGCGATCGGCCACCAGAAGCTCGCGCGAAGCAAAGTGGTTGGACTGGATGCCGCAGCATAAGCGGTTAACGAATTCTCGGGCGCGAGCGTCGAATGCAGCATCACGGGAAAAATCGCCGCCGCTCCAGTAGCTAACAGACCGACGATGAGAAAGTTTGATCCCACGAAGGCTCGTAGTTCGCGGCCGCGCGTTAGGCTAGTGAGCAGCGTGAATGCTGAGGCAGCAATCACGATCAATCCGAGCCACCAAAATGGATTGAACAGCGCGCGCCCGGGCAGATCGGGACGCACGATTTTCGATTCGATCAGGACAACGGCGAGCAACGGGACAACCGCGATCCAAAGATATTTCGCGCATTTGTTCGAACGATCGTGCACCGGGCCTTCAGTTTTGAGCGTTAGATAGGTGGCGCCATGCGCCGCCAGCATGACAACGGCGAGAATTGCAATCGAAACGGTATACCAGTCGAGCAGACCGACATGACCGCGGACATTGAAGTCGGTGAAAAACGCCATCGAGAAATTCCCTTGTGCGTCGACCGGAACGCCGCGCGCGACGTTGCCCGCAGCCGCACCGAAAAGAATCGCGAGAAGAAAATTGGAAAGAACGAAATTGAAGTCCCAATACCCCTGCCAAAGGCGATCATTGATGTGGCCGCCGACTTCGATCGAAACTCCGCGCAGAATCAGGCACCACAAAATCAGAAAGAGGGCGAGATAGTAGCCGGCGAAAGCCGAAGCCATCAGGCGCGGGAAGATCGCGATCAATGTTCCGCCGAAACCGAGGAGCCATACCTCATGCCACGTCCATAACGGCCCGATCGCAGCGATGACTTGTCGGCGTTCTTCAGGAGTCCTGGCGACAAACCGCTGCAGCATTCCGGCGCCGAAGTTACGTCCGTCCAGAACGACGTAGATGATCAGCATGAGACTAACTGCGGCGTACCAGGCGGCGATCATACGAGCACCGCTTCTCTTTGGTCGACAACTGCGGTCGTTTCTTCTTCCGGACCCTCTGCGATCTCGCGGCCGGTCAGGCCGAGAAAAAGCAGACCGATTACAAAATATAACCCGGTGAACCCAATCAGGGTGAAGATCGCGTCCCCGTCGCTAACGACTTTGCTGTAACCATCGCGCGTGTGAAACAGGCCATAGATCAACCACGGCTGCCGTCCGAGCTCGGCGGTCATCCAACCAAGGGTGTTGGCGATGTAAGGATACGGAAACGCCAGCATCAAAACCCAAAGCAACAAGCGGCTTGATTCGAGTTTCCCACGCCAGTTCAGCAACGTGGCAAAGCCCATGAGCGCGATGAACAGCGTCCCGAGGGTGATCATGATGTGAAACGAGTAGTAGAGAAGCTCGAGATTGTCCGGCCATTGGTCTTTCGGGAAATCGTTCAAACCGTGGACAAAACTTCCAAAGTGGCCGTAGGCGAGAAAGCTCAGTGCGCCCGGAACTTCGATCGGATTATCGAGCCGCTGCGCCGCGACATTCGGTTGACCAATGAGCGTGACCCCCGCCATTGGTCCGCCTTCGAACTTCCCTTCCATCGCCGCGAGCGTAATCGGTTGATGATTGCCGACCATCTTGGCTTGCTGGTCACCCGTCGGAAAGGCAACCAGGAGCGATGCGATCAAACCAACAAGAGTTCCCGCGCCTAAATAAAGTCTGGCTTGGACTGGATGAAGACCGCGCAACGCGTAGAACGCTCCGATCGCAGCAACGACAAACGAGGCGGTCACGACCGCGGCCAGTTGATTATGCGCGAATTGCACGAACGCCCACGGGTTTAAAAGATAGGCGCTCATGCTGGCGATGCCTAACGAACCGTTCGCTTCGATCTGATAACCAACCGGGTACTGCATGAACGAATTCGTGACCAGAATGAAATAACCCGAGAGCCAACTCCCGAGCGCAACTGCTAAGGCCGCAGCAAAATGGCCACGCGGTCCCAATCGTTTTTCGCCCCAGATCAGGGCGCCGACGAACGCGCTCTCCAGGAAGAAGGCGAACATCCCTTCCATGGCCAGCGTTTGGCCAACCACACCGCCGGCATACTTCGAAAAGTCCGCCCAGTTCGTTCCGAACTGGAATTCCATCGGAATCCCCGTGACGACACCGACGGCAAAATTAAGTCCGAATATCTTGGCCCAAAACCGGACAGCCTGATTGTATTTCTCGTCCCCAGTTCTGAGCGCACGCCATTTCCAGTAAACGATGAACAACGCCAGCCCCATGGTGAGCTGCGGGAAGAGATAGTGATAGACGATCGTGAACCCGAACTGCAACCGGTGCCAAAAGCCCGGATCGTTAAAGATCGAGTTCACGGTCGATCCTTACGCAGCTGCTTGTTTCGTCTTTGTCGCGCGATTGTTGGTCTGCGCGCGCAACTGAAGAAGGCCGATGATCACCTCGTTCTCGTCCTGGGCGAGTTCGTCCACGGAACGGTTGCCCGCTTCGCGCAAGACTCCGTCGACGATCGTTTGCTTCAGCTCGGGCGTAACATCGGGTGTGCCGAGCGTTTTGATCATCCCTACCAACGGATCCATCAGATGATCCATGAAGTGTTTGATGCCGCCGGCGCCACCGCCGAGATGCCATTGCAAACTCGGCCCCATTACTCCCCAACGAGGTCCCGGGCCGTAGCTCACCGCAACGTCGGCGTCCTCAACGCTCAGCACGTCGTGCTGAATCAGATACATGATCTCCTTGTAGAGCGCGGCTTGCAGTCGGTTCCCGACGTGACCGGGAAGTTCCTTCTTCAATTGGATCGGCTTCTTCCCGATCGATGCGTAAAACGCGAGCGCCTGTTGAATCGCGTCCGGCGAAGTCTTCGTTCCTCCGACGACTTCGACTAACGGGATGATGTGCGGCGGGTTAAACGGATGTCCGACGAGAATACGCTCGGGGTGCTTGCATTTTGATTGCATCACGCTCGGCGTTATTCCCGACGAGCTCGACGCGATGATTGAATCGAGCGGAGCGGCATCATCCATGTCCGCGAACAACTTCATCTTGAAATCCGGACGCTCCGGTCCGTTTTCCTGAACGAAGTCTGCTTTCGACAACGCCTCTTTCATGTTGGTTGTGAAAGTTAAACGGTCGCGGGATGCACCTTTGGAAAGGCCGACGTTCGTCAGGTCCTTCCACGCTTCATCAACGTATTTGCGCAAATTGGTTTCGGCGTTTGGCCCTGGATCGGTCACGATGACATCGAATCCACGCGCCAGGTATTCAGCGGCCCAACTGGCGCCGATAACTCCAGCGCCAACGATTGCGATGCGACGTATTGGTTTATTGTATGACATGATGTTTCTCCGATTTGGTTTGGTTTGAAATTTAACGGTTCAACGATTCAACGGTCTGCGGGTATTTCCGCGTAAGCGATTCCGGTGAGATTTCCCTGCGCGACGAGTAGCGGTTTCTTGTCGGTGCCATCGAGTTTGGCGGAGAAAATGTTGCCGGCTAAATCGGTGACGAACATCCGGTTCCCTTTGAAATCGAGAGCGATTCCGATCCCCTCCATTAAATGCGTGAGCAAAATGTCCGCTGTGGGATGTTTGGTGAAATCGGCGTCAATCGACGCGCGGCTTACCGTGTTCCCGCGAGGTGGATCTCCACGATCGGTCCAATACAGGAACCGATTCTTCAGATCAAGCTCGAGATCGATCGGTTCCGGCAGACCATCGAACAAGAGTTCGATGTCGGTGCGGTTCGCCACCGTCTCGCCTTTCGGGATGTCGATATTCGCCCGGAAGATGCGGCCCTGGCCCGCGTCGTCTGGACCTTTTTGCGTCCAGTAAATTTGTCCACGATCCGGATCGACCGTGATCCCGACGCACCATTTCGTCAGGTCGTTGCCTGGACGCGCGTCGCCCTTGCTGGAGTCGACCAGAGTTTCGATGTTCGAACCATCCAGGTTCGCGCGCATCACGCGCATGCCTTCGCGATCGCACCAGTAAAGTTTGCCGCTCTTCTTCTCGAGATGAAGTTGCTTTGGCGTGAATGTCTTGCCTTCGCCAACGATGGTTGCGCGATTCTGGCCATCTAGATCGGCGCGCTCGATCGAACCGTCGTTTTGGTTCGGCACACCCATGTTGGTCCAGTAAATGTGTCTGGCTTCGAGATCGACGACGACGCCATCCGGAATTCGAGCTCCGCTGACAATGACTTTCCGGTCCGATCCATCGGCATTAGCCGAATGAATCCCGCCGCCGCTCGCTTCGAGAAAAAACAGTCGGCCAACGGTGTCTTTGCCACGCGACGTGCGCGCAGCCCGGGAAGGTTGAGTCTCGGTAATATTGTTCATCACCCATTTCTCAAGCTTCCGAAGCCCGACATTTCAGAAAATTTTGAAATTTCTAGGGCATCGCCCGGTTGGCGGCCAGACGCAGCGCTCGCGAAACACTTCACGGGCGCTGAGCCCCGATCAGCTTGGGTTAAGCTGACTGCAACTCGCGCACGTGGCTGAGATCGCGTTCTCCGACGGGACGCAAAGCTGCCGCATCGACAGTTGCGACCGCAACCGTGCTGCCGGCCAACGTCATGAACTCGACTTCGTAAGCCGCGCCTGCGTTATGAATGTGAACGACCGCGCCAACGTCTCCCGCCTTGAGTCCTTCACTCGGCAAGTCAGCCGTCAACACAACAGAATCATGTTCTTTGATCGTCATCTTTGCTGCACAGGATACGCCGTTATTAATCGCGGAGAAATGCTACCGTGATCGAACTGCCAGCCGAACGGACAAAAACCTGAGCCCTCCAAGGTGTTTGCAGGTCTCCTTCCACCACAAACCGCGGGCCATAACCAGTTTGCCGGGACGCTACGATTTCGTGAGCGCGGCCATGTTCACGGAGCGCATCCGCAAAAACGCTCCACGACTCAACACTGAACCCAAGCGCCAGAAAGAATCTTGCCCTTCTTGCTCCATAACGGTGATTCAGATTCAAAAGATACCCGATGATTTTCTCTCGTTCGCGCTGTCATTCTGAGCGCAGCGAAGAATCTCTGAACATTTCCGGGACCATACGCTGAGTATCAGAAATAGTCAGAGATCCTTCCCTGCGCTCAGGATGACAAGCTCTTCTGCATTTATGAGATGGCTTCCAGGGGTTAAATCTTAAGCCGCGAGTGCTTTTGGTTCCGACACGGTCTCGAAGTTCGGCGTGCGTTTCTCCATGAAGGCTGTGAACGCTTCCCTGGCTTCGGCCGATCGGACGCGCGCCGAGAACTCTTCGTTCTCGAGCTTTGCCGCTCGTTCCAGCTGTTCGCGCGTGGACGATCTCATCAGTCGCTTGCAGGCCTGGAGCGCGGCCGGCGGTTTCATTGCCAAATCGCGCGCTGTCTGAGTCGCTGTGGCAAGCAAGTCCTCATCGGTTAGTACTCGCGTCACTAAACCAAGCTCGGCGGCGCGCGTGGCGTTGAAGGGTAGTCCGAGCAGAATCAGCTCGGCCGCACGGAGGTATCCGCTCCGCACGGGAATCGTGTAGCTCGATCCGAATTCCGGAACCACCGCGAGATTAATGAACGGCATTTGGAATTTTGCGCTCTCGCCCGCGAACACGAAGTCGCAGTGAGTTAACATCGTGGTCCCACCTCCGATCGCGGCGCCTTGCACCACGGCGACGATTGGCTTGTCGAAGTTAATCAGCGCTTCGATTAAGCGAGCTTGTGGACTCTTTCCTGGACCAGGTGGGTTCTTTAGAAAATCTTGTATGTCGTTGCCGGCGGAAAACGAATCACCGGCGCCATGCCAAAGCACGACGCGAATCTGATCGTCTTTCGCAGCGTCATTCAACAGATCGGCCAAGGTGATGTACATGGCCAACGTCATAGCGTTTTTCTTCTCCGGCCGATTCAGCTGAATCCGCAAGATGTGTCCGGAACGCTCAGTAATAATGTCATTCATAATATTGATCTCCTATGCTGCGACGGCGGTTGGTTTCGCGATTAAATCGCCCCGCGCTCCTTGTGCGGAAAATCTTGGGCACACCGGAATGAATCCTTCGAGCGCTTCAAGTGCCACTCCGTCATCCAAATCCATTCGGTAACGCGCCAGTTCCGAAACCGTGATCATCACCACCTTGTGCTTCTTGCAGAAGCGGATGAGGTCCGGCACGCGCGCCATCGTGCCGTCATCATTCACGATCTCGCAGATCACACCGGCGGGATAAAATCCCGCAAGACTCGCCATGTCCACTGCAGCCTCAGTTTGGCCGCGGCGCTCCAGGACGCCGCCGGCCCTGGCACGAAGCGGGAAAACATGCCCCGGTCGCGCGAAATCTTCCGGACGGCTGCTTGGATCAGTGATCGCGCGGATTGTTTCCGCACGATCATGGGCTGAAATGCCGGTTGTAATGTCGGGGCCTTTCACGTCAATCGAAACCGTGAACGCCGTCCCGCCCAACGCGGTGTTGTCTGGCGACATCGGGGCAAGTTCCAACTCATCCAGCCTCTCGCCGGTCATGGCCGGGCAGATCAGTCCCCGTCCGTGCATGGCCATGAAGTTAACGGCCTCCGGTGTGATCATTTCCGCCGCCATCGTCAGGTCGCCTTCGTTCTCGCGGTCCTCATCATCCACCACGACGATCATGCGTCCGGCCTGAAGCTCGCCAATAGCCTCCTCAATACTGGCGAACTCGAAATCTCCGTCATACTCCATGCTGTCAGGCTGACCGAGACTTAGTGCGTGCCCCATTTTTTCCTTTTTGGTCCGCAGGTAAGCAAGGGAGTGCGGCGTTGGCGCGGCTTCGCAAGGAACTTGCGCGACGACCTCGATGCCGGAATCAACCAACGCGCGGGTCTTGTGATGGTTATTCGAAAGAAGCCGGATTCGAGTGAGGCCCAGGTCGTGCAAGATCGCGGCCGGCAGGCTGAAATCGCGGCAATCAGCCACGAACCCCAGGGCATGATTTGCTTCAACCGTATCCAGACCGCCGTCCTGCAGCGCGTAAGCCTGCAACTTCGCCGACAGGCCGATGCCGCGGCCCTCCTGATATTCGTAGATCAGCAGCCCGCGGCCCTCCTCAGCAATGGCTTGCATGGCCATCTCCAACTGGTCGCGACAGTCACACCGCAGCGACCCGAGCATCTCGCCCGTGAGGCATTGCGAATGGATGCGCACTAGCGGAACGCCCGCGGTCACATCGCCCAGAACAAGCGCCAGCGCGGTCTCAACCCGGCGGAAACCGTTGAGTATATCGCGCTCGAACTCCAACGCTCGAAATATTCCCCAGATCGTAGGCATTCGGGTGGAGGCAACCCGTCGAACTGTTCCGATTTGGGTTGCTTCCATATTGGTCCTTCGACGGAGTGCGATCTCCTACGCTGCCACTGCGGTTGGTTTGGATGTTGGCGAGGTTGGGCTCGCGATGACGCCGCTCGTGCGCAAGCGCTCGATTTCGTTAATGTCGAGCCCGAGTTCTTGAAGAACTTCGTCATTGTGTTCGCCAAGATCGGGCGCACGTCTTGCCGCTACTTTCGCGACTCCGTGCACCTGAATAGGACTACTGATTGTAAGTTTCAGGTTTTCTCCCGCGCCGTCGAGCGGGACGACTATGTTGTTAGCCTTTAGCTGCGGATCATTGATCACGTCCTGCGGATCGCGCACCAGACCGTAAGGGATGTGCGCCTTGTCCAGGACTTCCCGCCAGTGCGCAATCGGTTGTGAACTGAAAGTCTCGTCGATGATCGCAGTCAGCACGCTCATGTTCGCAGCCAGCTTTGCCGGATCAGCGAATCGCGGGTCCTTCAAAAGATCGGCACGGCCGATACCTGTTGCGAGAGCAGGTAACTTGTCCGGTGTGGTGACGATCACGAACCAGACGTTGTCGGAACTCTTGTAAACGTTCATCGCGGCGTTTGCAGGATTTTTTCGATCGTGCTGCGGCGCGAACTTTGCCCCGGCAAGCGCCGCTTGAATCGCGACGCCGGCGGACCAAACGCCTGCGGCCAAAAGCGAAGTCGTAACGGAAGAACCTTTGCCAGTCCGTTCGCGCCGATAAAGCGCTGTTACAATCGCGGCAAACAATCCCACGCCCGAGGGAGCATCGCCGGTCCCGGCGAATGGCCAGGTCGGCGGTGCGCCCGCATCGCGCAAGAGAGAAAGCAAACCGGTCCGCGACCAGTAGGCCGTGAGGTCGAATCCGGGAAGAGCCGCGTCCGGT
>Ga0137407_10000359_pt1 | contig 32487 bp, 35 predicted proteins | sample CZOMad2_2_16fung_FD_108410 | JGI IMG/M metagenome (GOLD analysis project Ga0137407, IMG submission 108410) | Vadose zone soil fungal communities from Angelo Coast Range Reserve, California, USA - CZOMad2_2_16fungal (Illumina Assembly) | ecosystem: Environmental > Terrestrial > Soil > Vadose... | reverse complement strand
CGCGCGCCTCCAGCATGACCTGCTGGCCGTCACGCACCTCGATGCCCTCCTTCTGGAGGGCGAAGAGAAAGGGCGGCTCGACCATGTCGATGCCGAGCGGCATGTCGGCGACCCCCTCTTCCTTGAGGATGGTCTTGATCTCGCGCGCGGCTTGCTCGAAGAGTCCCGCCGAGGGCGGGACCGCTCCCCGCATGCCCACCATACCGGCGCGGCAGTGATCGGGGAGGAGCCACGGCGCGTACAGGCGATGATGCCGCGCCGCCGAGCCGAAGTCCCACACCCACGGCTCGCCGTTGCCGCTGAGGAGCGAGTAGCGAATGAGCTTGTCGCGCGCCCACTCCCCGATGACCGTGCCGGAGATGTAACGGATATTGTGCTGGTCAAAGACGAGAAGGGCGCCCAGTCTCGAGCGCGCGAGGGCGCGGCGGACCCGGGCGAGCCGGTAGTCGTGCAGGCGCCGGAAGTCCACGCGCTCTTCAAAGTCGACCTGCATGTGCCCGGGCGCCTGAATGGGCCGTTCCCAACGATGCCCCGGATCAGGCGCGGCCGGGACGGTGCGCGGACGGCTCAGAGAAGCAGGCTTGCGTGCCATGACCGCCTCCGTCCTCAGAAGATCGCGAGAGGATTCGCCGGCGAACCCGTGCCGCCCACCACGGTGAGCGGCGCGATCACCAGCATGAAGTCGTCGCGCTTCTCCTCCACGCAGGCGCGCGCCAAGGGCTCGAGGAGCGCATTGTCGAGGAGGGCCACCCCGTAGGCGAAGAGGCAGGCGTGGACGGCCCACGGGATGTCGTAGCCGATGGGCGTATGGTCGAGCATGTCCCAGACGAGCATGCTCACGTCGTGGTCGCGCAAGAAAGGCAGGCACGAGACGTGGAGCCCTGGCCGCACGTTGGGGCCGCCGCCGAAGGGACGGCCGTAGGGAGCGTCAGGGTTGGCCGCCTGCCAGGCCTCGCGCCCGGCATAGACGCAGACGGCGTCGCCCGGCTCGAGCGAGAGGCCACGCTTCGTCAGGATGTCGTCGAGCTCCCAGCCGTGGACGGGAGCGTCCTGCGTCACGTGCGAGACTCCACGATGGCGCGGAACGTCCAGCATCACGCCGCGCGTGATGATGCCCTCCGACCAGTGCTCGATGGCCCCGAACGTCGCCCCGTCGAAAGTGATCTCCTTCTTCGGGTCGCGCCCATTCCACATTCCCTCGTCGTCCCAGGTGTGACAGAGCGCGTCGATGTGAGTGGAGGCCACGCCGTGATAGAAGATGCCGTAATAGTCCGCGGCGAAGCCACCCGTGCCGCGCGGTAGTGTCTTCATGTAGTGCTGAGCGGGCAGCGCATTGCTGGGCCCCGGCTCCTTGGGAAAGGGCCGGCTCAGCGACACGCTCCGCCCACTCTTCACGAGCCGCGCGGCGGCCACGCGCTTGGCCGGGGTGACGAGGTTCATGGCGCCGCGCTGATCGTCCTTGCCCCAGCGCCCCCAGTTGCGACGCTCGCGGATCCACGCGCGGACCTCCTGCTCGGTCGGCAGCGAACGTGCTGGCATGCGATCCTCCGGGTGCGGGAGTGGGAAGCCTCACCACAACTAAAGCAAGTGGCCGTCGCGGTCAAACACTATTCCAGACTCAGGCGCCTCGAGCGATCAACTGCTCCAGATCTCGGGAGAGGTCGCGCTCGCGCTGGAAGCCTCGCGCGTGGATCAAGGTCACGCTGTGTCGCGCTTCGTCCAGATCGGCGGGGGTAGCCACGCGGAGAAGCGCCACCAAGTCGGCCCGGTCCTGCGGCCGTGTGCGGTCGTCTCGGGATAACAGCTTGAGCGCCAGCAGGTGACCCACCCTCGCGACCGGCACCCGAAGCCCAGGCAGGATTTCCAGAGCCTCCGCCGCCTCGGCGATCTCCGGCTCGATCCCTGACGAGGCAAACAGGACATCGAGTACTGCGCCTGCCTCGCTCTCACCAGGCGGGATGAGGCGGGTCGTCGCCAAGCGCCCCGCGGCCTCCTGCTCCACCAAGGCGTGGACGTGGTAGCCACGCCGCTGAAGAGAGTGGACTGCCTGTTCTGCGCCCTCGTCGTCGGAGACGGCAATGACGAGATCGACATCGCGCGTGAATCGAGGCTCGGTCCGAGCCGAGACCGCGAGCCCTCCGACCAGTGCCCACCGGAGCCGAAGGCTGGCCAGGTCAGCCGCGGCCGCGCGGAGTATCGCCGCGAGGTGGTTCACCCCGAGCGTCGGGGCCAGGTCGCCGGCCGGCCTACGGCATCGCCGAACTCTGCGCCGGGCCGCTCCCGCAGCCATGCTCCCAGCTTTGCCTCGACCTCGTGGTCGGCGAGGTCGGGATGGTCGCGACGGAGCCTTTGCCGCATCATCTCCACCCCCGTCTCGAAGAGATCCAAGGCCATCCGAAGGCGGGCGGCAGCGTTATCACGGGCGGTGGGAACGCTTTCGTTGGACATGAACTTCCCTCAAGTCTAGACTCGAGACCGCGCCCGCGTCCCTCTTTCTCGCAGCCCTTAGTCGCGTTCCGCAGAACTCGGACCTGAGGCGGGTCGCCGGATCCCCAGCTTCTTCATGCGGGAGTACAGCGTGCTCGCGTTCAGCCCGAGCAGCGTCGCCGCGTTGCCCGGGCCGCGGACGCGCCCGCCGCATGCCTCGAGGACGTGGCGAATGTGCTCCCGCTCCAGATCCTCGAGCGTGCGGGTGCCGGCGGCGTCGGGGATGGCGGCCTCCGCGGTCCGCGGCTCCTCGCCGAACTCCTCGAGCACGAGCACGGATCCGGGCGAGAGGATCACCGCCCTCTCCAGCACATTGCGCAGCTCCCGGATATTCCCCGGCCACCCGTACTTCACGAGCCGCTCCATCGTCGGCCCCGGCACCCGCTCGATCTTCTTGCCCAGGGTGCCCCCGAGCTGGCCGAGGAAGTACCAGACCAGGAGCGGGATATCCTCCTTCCGCGCGCGCAGCGAGGGCAACTCGATGGGAAACACCCGAAGGCGGTAGTAGAGATCGGACCGGAACGTTCCCACGCGAACCGCCGCGGCCAGATCGCGGTTGGTGGCCGCGATGATGCGGACGTCGGTCCGGTAGGTGGTGGAGGAGCCCACGCGCTCGAACTCCCCTTCCTCGAGCGCGCGCAAGAGCTTCGCCTGGAGGGCGAGGGGCAGCTCGCCTACCTCGTCCAGAAAGAGAGTGCCCCCGTCCGCGAGCTCGAACCGCCCGATCTTGCGCGCCGTCGCCCCCGTGAACGCGCCCTTCTCGTGCCCGAACAGCTCACTCTCGATCAGCGTCGGGGGCAGGGCCGCGCAGTTCACGCTCACCAGGGCGCGGCTACGCCGGCCACTTCTCGCGTGGATCGCCTTGGCGACCAGCTCCTTGCCAGTGCCCGTCTCGCCGAGGAGCAGCACCGTGGTGTCCGTGTGAGCCACCTGCTCGGCCTGGAACAGCACGCTCCGCAACGCCGGGCTCTCCCCGACGATATCCTCGAACCCCTCGGCCGCGAACGCTCGCTCGCGCAGATACTCGTTCTCCGCCGCGAGCCGCTCGCGGAGAGCCGTCACCTCGGCGAGGCTGGCGCGCAGCTCGCGCTCGTTCTCGCGCCGCAGGAGCGCGCCGGCGAGGACCTCGGACACGAGGGCGATCCGGGCGAGGGCGAGGTCCGGCCACAGATGCTCCCTCGTGGTGAGTCCGAAGGAGAACGAACCCAGCACGCGGTCCCCCACCAGGATCGGCGAGATTGCGACGGACTGGACTCCGAGGCGGCGGAGCACGTGCGCGTCGGCGATCGCTTCAGGCGGTAGGTCCGCGAGCCGGGAGATGGCCAAGGGCGTCCGGTCGCGAATGACCCGCCTCCAGATCCACGGCACATCGAAGCTCAGGAGGCCCGTCGGAATCGCGGACAGATGCGGGAGGGCGACCGCGTGGGTTACGCGCGTGGAGACACCATCGGCCTCCAGCTCGGCCAAAGTTCCCCGCTCGACCCCCACGCACTCGACGAGTTGACCCAGCGTGTCGTTGATCAGGCCGTCGAACGACTCCAGGGGAGCGGCAAGGAGCCGTGCACCAACCTTCGCGAGCAATGCCTCGAAGCCCTCTGCAGCTTCATCCGTCGACATGTCGCCTCCTGGACGAAATCCCGACTCAGTATAGGTGATATTTAGATTTTTGCTGGTTCCCGTCATCCAATCGTCACAGGGTGAGGCTGACCCTCAACTCATCGACACCATACGCGGAATGAAGTCCTGACGTCATGGAAACGGAGCGCTGGCACGACTCTTCCAAGCGCGTGTCGCGCGATGACGCTGAGGATTACGCCGTCCGGGCCGGGCCCGCCGGCGGTACTGACGCTGGACGGGCGACTCACCGGCGACGAAGTCGACGAGCTGCGCCGCGCCGTCGACGAGGTCGGGGGACTGGTCGTCCTCGATCTGACGGGCCTGCAATTCGCCGATCGACCGGGAGTGAGCGTATTGCGGGAGTTGAGGGCGCATGGGGTCAAGCTCACCGGCGCCTCACCCTACATAGCGCTCCTGCTCGACGATGCACCGAGTGATGCAACTAATAACTGAGTGATGCAGCTAACTGAAGGACGGACAAGGAGACACGGAATGGGGTCCACGCGAAAGGTCCTGCTCGCTCTGCTCGCGCTGTTCACAGCCGTGGCACTGGCCGGGTCGCCGGCCTCCGCGCAGCCGAAGCCCAACATCCTCTTCATCATGGGCGATGACATCGGCTGGATGCAGCCGAGCATCTACCACCGCGGCCTCATGGTCGGGGAGACGCCCAACATCGATCGCATCGGGAACGAGGGTGCGATCTTCATGGATTACTACGCCGAGGCGAGCTGCACCTCCGGGCGCAACGCCTTCTTCACCGGCATGACGCCGCTGCGCACGGGCATGATCCCGCCGCAGCTTCCCGGCAGCCCGTCCTACCTGCGGCCGGGCACCCCGGCCCTCGCCAAGTTCCTGCTCGACCTCGGCTACAACACCGGCGAGTTCGGCAAGAATCACCTGGGCGACCACACCGCCGCGCTGCCGACGGCGCACGGGTTCCAGGAGTATTGGGGCTACCTCTATCATCTGGATGCGATGCAGCAGGTGAGCTTCCCCGACATCAACAGCAGTCCGACCATTCAGGCCGTCGCTCCACCGTGCCGGAATACGCCGATCCCCGGTGTTCCCGACGTCCCCGGAGCCATGGATCCCCGGACGTCGACCTGCATGACGCCGCCGCGCCCGGTTCTGTGGTGCAAGTCCCCCGACGGGACGGGGGCGAAGCAGATGTGCAAGGATGAGGGTCCGCTGACGCTGGAGCGGTCGAAGACGGTGGACGAGGAAATTTCGGCCAAGGTCATCGACTTCCTCGACCGCAACGACCCGAAGAAGACCAACAAGCCGTTCTTCGTCTGGTACAACCCGGCGCGCATGCACGTCACGACCGTGCTGTCGCCGAAGTACTACGCGATGGTGGGTGAACAGGGCGGCAAGGACTGGGGCGTCAACGAAGCCGGCATGAAGCAGATGGACGACAACATCGGCGAAGTGCTCAAGAAGCTCGAGGCCATGGGCCAGCTCGACAACACCATCGTGGTCTTCACCACCGACAATGGCGCCGAGGCGATTTCCTTCCCCGACGGCGGCGTCACGCCGTTCAAGGGCCAGAAGGGCGAAGCCTGGGAAGGCGGCTTCCGCGCGCCGCTGGTCGTCCGCTGGCCGGGGCACATCAAGCCGGGCACGGTCAAGAACAAGATGTTTGCCTCGCTTGACTGGGTGCCGACGTTGGTCGACATCGCGGGGGGCGCCAAGGGCGACGCGCTGACGAAGCAGATCGAAGCCGGCAACTATCCTGGCATCGTCAAGACCCACCTTGACGGCGTCAACCAGCGCGCATACCTCGAAGGGACGAGCGACAAATCGGCGCGCGACGTCTTCTTCTTCTACTCGGGCGCGACGCCGTCCGCGGTGCGCTACAAGAACTGGAAGATGTATTACACGATGGCCCAGGGCGGGGCGGAGGGCTGGATCCAGCCGCTGATCCCGTACCACTTCACCTTGGTCCAGAACATCAAGCGCGATCCGTTCGAGCAGGCGGTCGGCCCGAACCAGAAGACGGCGCTTTCCCTGGGCGGCTCCCTGGCCGGCCCGGTGACCGGCTACATCTACGACTGGAACATGCTCCCCATCGGCCAGCTGCTCTGGGAGAAGGAGCTGATGTCGTACAAGACCTACCCGCCGCTGCAAGCGCCGGAGACCTACAACCTGGACGGGATCTTGAGGCAGATTCAATCCCAGAGGTCGAAGAGCGAGTAGGCGGCGTCGGGTCGAGGACGGTGTGACGAGGCGGGCGGCTCGCACGGGTCGCCCGTCTCTTCAAACCCGCGGCTGTATGACGAGGCGAAGAAGAAGAGCTGGACCATGATCAGCGTGAAGAGCGACGGGAAGCACATTTTCTCGTTCGAGCCATAGAGGAGAGCGACATCAAGAGCCGGACGAATCGAACGACGTGGGTCGGCGGAGTGATGGCGATGTTGATGCTAGTGGGGACGATGGCGGGCTGCTCGACCACCCAGAGGGAGTCAGTCCAGCGGGTGGGCCCTTCCGGATTCCTGGGCGACACCTCGATGCTCACCCCGGGCGACAAGGAGCAGACCTCGCTGCGCTACGTCAACCCGGCCGCGCAGTGGGCCCAGTACAAGAAGGTGCTCCTCGAGCCGGTCACGTTCTGGGGTGACGACCGGACGAAGATCTCGGCCGCAGACCAGCAGATGCTCTGCAACTTCCTCCACGAGCAGCTCTATGACCAGCTCAGGACGAAATACGAGCTCGTGACCGAGCCCGGTCCCGGCGTGATGCGCCTGCAGGTCGCCATCGTGGATGCGGAGTCCGCGACGCCCGTGCTGCGCACCATCTCGATGGCATTCCCCAGGCGCGGCTGCTGAGCACGCTCAAGTACCTCGCCACCGGCACCTACCCCTTCATCGGCGGGGCGGAGGCGGAAGCGAAGATGACCGATTCTGTGACCGGCCAGCTGGTCGGCGAGTGGGTCGACAAGCGGGTGGGGGGCGGATCGATCAAGACGGCGGCGCAGTGGCAATGGGGCGACGCCGAGAACGTCATGAAGGAGTGGGCAACTCTGGCGTCCACGAGGCTCTCGTCCTGGACGTCCGGCGCGGTCAAGCCGAGCTGATGAGCTTCACGGGCGCGAGGCTACAGGAGGGAACATGAAGGCGACGATTCTCAATTGGGTGGCGATCTATCTTCTGCTGAGCGTCACCATGGTTCTTCCCGTCCCCACTCCGGCGGGGGCCCAGCTCTACGTCTATCCCGCCCGGGGACAGTCTCCGCAGCAGGAGGAGTCCGACAAGGGGCAGTGCTACGGCTGGGCCGTCCAGCAGAGCGGCTTCAACCCGGCGAATCCCCAGGTGGCCGCCCCCCCGCCACCGCCGTCGTACTACCCGCAGCCACAGGCTCCCCAGGGTGGGCTGTTCCGGGGAGCCCTCGGCGGTGCGGCCCTGGGGGTGGTCGGAGGCGCCATCGGGGGCGACGCGGGAAAGGGCGCGGCGATCGGGGCCGGGGTGGGAGGTCTCTTCGGCATGATGAGGCGCCACCGGTACATGGAAGAGGAGCAGCAGATGCAGCAGCAACAGATGCAGCAGCAGCAGGGCTACATGGCGCAGGAGCAGAACGCCCTGGCCCAGGGGCGCGGTAACTACAATCGAGCCTTCAGCGCCTGCATGACGGCCCGCGGCTACACGGTGAACTGATGGACCTGCGCCGTCCGCACGATGTGTCCGATAGGAGGAAGACCATGAAGGTAGCGCTGCCTGTCGTCACGGCCCTTGCGGTGCTGACGCTCAGCCTCCCCCCTCGCTCCACCGATGCCGCCAGTAAGTACGACGGATCGGCGCCCCTGATCTGCGCCGCGACCGCGGCGACCCAGTGTGAGGCGGAGGGGAGGTGCCAGAGTGGCACGGCGGCCGGAGTGAACTTCCCGGCGCTCTTCAAGGTCGATGCCCCGGCGATGAAGCTTCGCAACCTGCAAGCGGAGGCGGGCCCGCAGGGCACGGAGTCATCGATCAGGAACGTCGACCATGCGAACGGCAAGATGATCCTCAGTGGCGCCGAGGGTGAGCGCGGATGGAGCGTGCTCATTCACGAAGCGACAGGAAAGATGTCGGCCGCGGTCTCTGGCGACGGCGAGGGATTCGTCATCTTCGGCCAGTGCGCGCTGCCGTAGGGAGATCGAGGCCATGCGTGATCTGGAACAGGTCAAGAAGGCCAACATGCGTCATCCGAGCGACTAGCCGCCTGAGACGAGCGTGATGTCGCGGAGCGGTCGCTCCAAAGTGGGCGCCCGCCGGCCGCGCCGAGGCTTGGCAACGCCAACCCGGCACGGTCGTTAACCGACAAAGGAGGGAATGAAGGCGATGAAATCCGCCCGTGGGATACTCGGCGTTTTCAGCATCCGGCGCGCTCCGATGCTGGCGCTGTGGGCGTTGCTGCTCCTGGTCGTTCCAGTCGGTGCGCAAACCGACCCCTTGCCCTCGTGGAACGACGGACCGGCCAAGAAGGCGATCGTTGACTTCGTGCAGGCCACGACCGACAAGGCGAGCCCGAAGTTCGTGGCGCCGGAAGCGCGAATCGCCACCTTCGACCAGGACGGCACCCTGTGGGTCGAGCACCCCCTGTACTCCCAGGTGATTTACTGCCTGGATCGCGTACCGGCGGTGGTCAAGGCGAAACCCGAGCTTGCCCAGGTCGAGCCCTTCAAGACCGTGCTCTCCGGTAACCGTGAAGCGATCTCGAAGCTCCCCATGCGGGACCTCGAGAAAATTCTCGTGGCAACGTTGACCGGAATGTCGGTCGAGGAGTTCATGACCGAAGCGAAGAAGTGGCTCGACACCGCCAAAGATCCGCGCTGGAAGCGGCCTTACACCGACCTCACCTATCTGCCCATGCAGGAAGTTCTGAAATACCTTCGCGCCAACGGCTACAAGACCTACATCGTCACGGGCGGCGGTCAGGATTTCGTGCGCGTATACGCCGAGGAAGTTTATGGCGTCCCGCCCGAGCAAGTGGTGGGCAGCGCGGGCGCGACGAAGTACGGCTATGGCAAGGACGGCAAGCCGTTCCTGACCAAGGAGCCCAAGCTCCTACTCAACGACAACAACGCCGGCAAGCCCGAAGGCATCTATTTGATGATCGGGCGCCGGCCCTATGCCGCCTTCGGCAATTCCACGGGCGACCGGCAGATGCTCGAGTACACGGGGGCGGGCGACGGCGCGCGGCTCATGATGCTGGTCCTGCATGACGATGCCACGCGCGAGTACGCCTACGGCCCCGCCCAGGGCCTCGCCCCCAGCAAGGTCGGCACGTTCACTCAGGCGCTCTATGACGAAGCGAAGAAGAAGGGCTGGACGGTCATCAGCATGAAGAACGACTGGAAGCGCATCTTCACATTCGAGCCATGAAGGAGACCACGATGAAAAGCCAATCGAGTCGACAGGTATGGGGCACGTGGATGGGTGGAGCGATGGCGAGCCTCCTTCTGATGGGGGCGATCGCTGGCTGCGCGGTCACCCAGCAAGCGTCGGTCCAGCGCGCGGGCGCGTCGGGATTCCTGGGCGACACCTCGATGCTGACCCCGGGCGACAAGGAGCAGGCTTCCCTGCGCTACGTCAACCCGGCCGCGCAGTGGACCCGGTACAAGAAGGTGCTCCTCGAGCCGGTCACGTTCTGGGGTGACGACAAGACGAAGATCTCCGCGAAGGACCAGCAGATGCTGTGCAACTTCCTTCACGAGCAGCTCTCTGACCAGCTCGGCAAGAAGTACGAGCTCGTGAACGAGCCCGGCGAGGGCGTGATGCGGCTCCAGGTAGCCCTCGTGGATGCGGAGTCCGCGACGCCGATCCTTCGCACCGTCTCGATGGTCATTCCGCAGGCGCGCCTGCTGAGCTCCCTCAAGTACCTCGCCACGGGGACCTACCCCTTCATCGGCGGGGCGGAGGCCGAGGCGAAGATGACCGACTCCGTGACCGGCCAGCTCCTCGGTGAGTGGGTCGACAAGCGGGTGGGGGGCGGGTCGATCAAGACGGCGGCCCAGTGGGAGTGGGGCGACGCCGAGAACGCCATGAAGGAGTGGGCGACCCTGGCCGCTACGAGGCTCTCGTCCTGGACGTCCGGCGCGGTCAAGCCGAGCTAACCCGTGGTCCCCAGGGAGCCCCGCATGAGGACACCCACGCACGGCCGGATGGCGCTGCTCATGTTCTTGATCGTCACGGCACTGATCGTGTTCACCGGCAGCTTGACGCACGCCCAGCCGGCGAAGCCCAATATCCTCGTCATCATGGGCGACGACATCGGCTACTGGAACATCAGCGCCTACAACCGCGGCATGATGGGCTACCGCACGCCCAACATCGATCGCATCGCCGGCGAAGGCGCGCTCTTCACCGACTACTACGGTCAGCAGTCGTGCACAGCCGGCCGCGCCGCGTTCATCACCGGGCAGAGCCCGATGCGCACCGGGCTTCTCAAGGTCGGGCTGCCGGGGGCGAAGGAGGGATTGTCGGACAAGGACCCGACGCTCGCCGATCTGCTGAAGCCGCTCGGCTACGTGACCGGACAGTTCGGCAAGAATCATCTCGGGGACCGGAACGAATTCCTGCCCACCGTGCACGGCTTCGACGAGTTCTTCGGCAACCTCTACCACCTCAACGCCGAGGACGAGCCGGAGCATCCCGACTACCCGAAGGGGACCGAGTTCAAAGTGCGCTTTGGCCCGCGGGGCGTGCTCAGATGCACGACGACGACCGTCGAGACCCCCGGCGAAGATCCGCGATTCGGCAAGTGGGGCAAGCAGAACTGCACCGACACCGGCCCCCTCGACAAGAAGCGTATGGAGACGGCGGACGAGGAGTTCCTCAAGGCCGCCAGCGACTTCATCGACCGCGCGAACCGGGACAAGAAGCCGTTCTTCGTGTGGGTCAACACGACCCGCATGCACATCTGGACGCGTCTCAAGCCGGAGTCCCGCGGCAAGACCGGTCTCGGCCTCTATCCGGACGGCATGGTCGAGCACGACGGGCAGGTCGGCCAGCTCCTGAAGAAGCTCGACGATCTCGGCATCGCCGGCAACACCATCGTGATCTACACGACGGACAACGGCGCGGAGACGTTCACGTGGCCGGACGGCGGCACCACGCCGTTCCACGGCGAAAAGAACACCAACTGGGAGGGCGGCTATCGCGTGCCGGCACTCGTGCGCTGGCCTGGCGTGGTGAAGCCGCGCACCGAGATCAACGAGATCTTCTCGGCGGAGGCCTGGGTGGCGACCCTCGTGGCGGCCGCGGGCGAGCCCGACATCAAGGCCAAGTTGCTACAGGGCTACCGCGCGGGCGCCACCACGTTCAAGGTGCATCTCGACGGCTACGACCAGCGGGACCTGCTCGCCGGCACGGGCCCCACCAAGCGCCGCGAGTTCTTCTACTGGACCGACGACGGCGACCTCGCCGGGCTGCGCTACGACCAGTACAAGGTGGTGTTCATGGAGCAGAAGGCGGAGGGGCTGGCCGTCTGGATGCAGCCGCTGGTCCGCCTCCGCGCACCGAAGCTGTTCAACCTGCGCTCCGATCCGTTCGAGCGGGCGCAGCACGAGGCGGGTGACTACGTGAAGTGGTTCGTGGAACACTTGTTCCTCTTCGTGCCCGCGCAAGCGATCGTGGGGCAGCACCTGCAAACGTTCCGGGAGTTTCCTCCGCGGCAGAAGCCGGGCAGCTTCTCGGTCGGCGAAGCCATGGACATGCTGATGAAAGGAAAGGGCGGCAACTAACGCTCGCGTCTTACCGCGACTCGCCCGAGCCGAGGCAGCGATTTCTCAACGAACGGAGTAGACATGTCGTATGAAGTGCGCGAGCATGACGCAGCCCCGAGCGAACCATAGGGCCCTGTCTGTCAGGAGCCAAGGAGAGTGTTCACATGAAGATGGCGATCACCGTGCTGGCAACCGTGACTTCGATGATAGTGGGAAGCGCGGTGACGCACGCGCAGGCCCCGACGGGATACGAGACGGAACCCGTGCTCAACGCCAAGGATCTCGCCGTCCCCGAGCTGCTCCAGGGACCTCACTTCACCGTGGACCCCAAGGTCCCCGTGAAGGGCTTCCTCGAGCGCTTCACCATCCGCTCGCCTTACGGGACGTTCGAGGCTCATGGCCTTCACATGCTGCCGATCCGGGTGAACGAGGTCGAGGCACTCGCCAAGCTCGACGATCTGAGCAAGACCAAGGAGTTCGCCGAGGCGGCGGGTAAAGCGATCGCGCGCCCGGTCACCTCCACCGTGAACATGATCGTCCACCCCGTGGACACCATCACGGGCTTCCCCGATGGGGTGTCGCGCCTCTTCGACCGCATCAAGCTCGGGAGCGAGCGGGTCTACCAGGCCGCCACCGCCCCCGATCAGAGTGGCGGCGCGAGGGCCGAGGAGGCATCGAAGCGCGTGGGCATGGCCACCATAACGGCGTTGGGCTTCGAGAAGGAGCGGCGCGACCTCGCCAAGAGCCTTGGCGTCGACCCCTACACCACCAACGAGGTCCTCGCCAAGAAGCTCACGGACACGGCGTGGGTCGCCTTCTCCGGGCGGTTCCTCATCCAGACCGCCACGTCGATCCTCGTCCCGTACTCGATGGCCATGTCCGCGGTGACCATCACCAACAGCACCGTTTATGACACGCCCGCGGGCGACCTCGTCAACAACGCCACGGCCATCTTCAAGGAAACAGGGGCCAGCGACGCGCAGGTGCAGGCCGCCGTGCAGAACCCGCAGTACTCCCTGAGCGTCCTCACCGCCTTGGCCATGGGTATCCAGCGGCTCCAGGGCGTGCCCGGGCGCGACGCCGTCGTGATCTTCGCTGCTGCGGCCCGGACCCAGGACGAGACCCGCTTCGTGGCGGGCGCGGTCAACATGCTCGCCCGCTACCACGAGGCGGTGGCACCCATCGCACAGGTGTCGGCGCCGGGGCCTATCCTGGGGCGCACCGTGAGCGGCACGCTCGTCGTCCCCGCGCCCGTCGACTACATTGCCTGGACGGAGCGCGTGGCCCGCTTCCCCCAGCGGCCGGACATCCAGGCTCCCGAGCATGTAGGATTCGTCTCGGGCAGGCTATCGCCCCTCGCGCAGAAGGAATTCACGAAGCGCGGCTGGAAGATGTACGAAAGTTTTACCATCGCGGCAGAGCGGTGAGGAGGACCTGATGAGGCGATCTTGCCATCGCAACCGCAGCCGTGTCGTGACCACGCTGTCGCTTGCGCGACTTGCCGTCGTGGTGGCCGTCGCGCTCGCTTTCGTCTCGCCGGTCGGGGACGCCCGAGCGAAAGGCGTCGTGTTGCCCCTGCCGCCGGCCGACCAGCAGAAGCTGGCGGCCAATCTCGGCGCGGGCGTCGTGGGCGCGGCCCTCCCGAGCGAGCCGATCAGCGATGCGTCGGTGTACTTCCCGCTGAACGAGAAAACCTTCGTCTTCCAGGTCACGTCCGGCTCCAACACGGGGAACAATCAGAACCTCGTCCTGAAGAAGGCTCGCCGGCCAGGGGGCAGTGCGTCGTGGCGCTTCAACTTCGCGCCTTCGCTCGCCGCCTTCATCAGTCCGAAGGGGCCCGATCTCATCATGCCGGCGATCAGCGACGTGGACGAAGGCGTGATCGTCGTGACGACACCCGCGAACCCGTTCGTGGTGACGGGGATGAAGCCCGGCTCGTCGAGCAGCTTCCAGCAGAAGGTCTCCGTGAACTATCTCGACGACCCGACCAGGCGGGACTATGGCGGAAAGCTCAACGCCACCTACACCTACGTCGGTACCTACAGCGTGACGGTCCCCGCGGGAACCTTCCCCGCCATCCTCATCCGGTTCGCCTACAAGGGCAAGGTGGGACCGGCCGACGTGGTCTACACCGCCTGGTATTTCTTCGCGAAGGACACCGGCCTCATCGCCATGGTCAACCTGGAGGATGTGTCCGCGTTCTGGATCTACCACAACGATACGACGATCGGAAAGGTGCTCGCGGTCAAGTGAGCCTGGAGACGGTAGCCTGTCCCGCGTGCGATCTCCTCCAGCACGTGCCCCCGCTTGCTCCCGGCGCGAAGGCCCGCTGTCCCCGCTGCGGCGAGCCGCTGGCTAGCCGGCCGGTGGACCCGCTCGACCGTCCCCTCGCCCTCACCGTCGCGGCGGCCATCGTGTTCATCATCGCCAACACGCAGCCCCTCATGGGACTGGAAGCGGTCGGACGTCAGGCGAGCACGACCATCCTCGGCGGCGCCTACGAGATGTGGGCCCAGGGGCGGGAGCTCACGGCCATGGTGGTCGCATTCTGCGTGGTCATCGCGCCCGCCAGCTATATCGCGTTCATGCTCACCGTGCTCCTCGCCGTGCGGCGCCCGCCCGCCCCCCACTGGGTGGCCGAGCTGCTGCGCTGGGCCGACTTCATGAAGCCGTGGTCGATGAGCGAAGTGATGATGCTCGGCATCCTCGTCGCGCTCGTGAAGATCGCGGAGCTGGCCACGGTCACCCCGGGCATCGGGATGTATGCCGTCGGTCTCCTCGTGATCCTGCTCCCGGCCATCATGGTCAACTTCGACCCGGGTGAAGTCTGGAGAAGGGTGGAGTGGGCCGACGGCGCGGCCTGCGCGGTCCTCGAGAGATGAGCGCGACCGCGCGGAGCGGAGCGGAGACCGGGCTCGTGTCGTGCGAGACGTGCGGCCTGCTCTCGCGGCCCGCGCACCCTGCGCATCCCGGGCACTGCCCGCGCTGTGGCGGCGGGATCGAATGGCGCCGCCGCGATTCCGTCCAGCGCACCTGGGCGCTCCTCATCGGGGCGGCCATCTGCTATATCCCGGCCAATATCCTGCCGGTGCTGAGGACCAACACGGTGGTGTCCTCCGATGCCGACACCATCATGAGCGGCGCGATCTTTCTCTACATGTCGGGCTCGTGGCCGCTGGCCGTCATCGTGCTGGTGGCCAGCGTCATGATCCCGCTCGGGAAGTTGGTCGCCCTGGCGTACCTCTTGATCACCGTGCAGCGCGGGTCCGTCGCGAGCAATCGCGACCGCGCCCGGCTCTATCGGCTGATTGAAATCATCGGGAGGTGGTCCATGCTCGATGTGTTCGTCGACACGTTTACCGTCGCCCTCATCCAGCTCCAGCCCCTCATGTCGGTAGAGCCCGGGCCCGGGGTGGTGTTCTTCATGGCGGTGGTGGTGCTCACGATGCTCGCGGTGAAGTCCTTCGATCCGCGTCTCATCTGGGATGCAGGCAGGAACTGGCAGGACGGCCATGCCTGAGCCCGACGGTCCCGATCCTCTCCCGCAGGCCACCGTCGACCCGCCCCGGCGAACGCGCCTCTCCGTCATCTGGATCATCCCCATCCTCGCCGCGGTGGTCGCCATCGGGATCGCCGTCCAGCGCATCGTGACGGAGGGTCCCACCATCACCGTCGTCTTCAAGTCGGCCGAGGGCATTGAGGCCGGCAAGACCTTCGTCAAGTACAAGGACGTGACCATCGGCCACGTGACGAAAGTGGAGCTCGCGGACACCTACGGCAACGTCGAGATCACCGCGAAGATCTCCAAGCGGGCCGCCGCCCTCATGGTGGACGACGCGAAGTTCTGGGTCGTCGAGCCGCGCGTCACCCTGAGCGGCATCTCCGGACTGGGCACTCTCCTCTCGGGCAACTACATCGGCTTCCAGCCCGGCAAGTCCGACAAGAAGCAGACCAGGTTCACCGGCCTCGAGGTCGCGCCGGTCATCACGGACCAACCAGGCCGCCGGTTCGTCCTGAAGGCCAAGACTCTGGGGTCCCTGGGCATCGGATCGCCCATCTACTATCGCCAGCTGCCGGCCGGCCAGATCGAGGCGTACGCGCTCGCCGCCGACGGCAAGGGAATCGACATCGCGGTGTTCGTCACCGCGCCCTACGAGAAGTACGTCACGCCCGAAACGCGCTTCTGGAACGCGAGCGGCATCGACGTCTCGGTCGGCGCCGGCGGCGTGAACGTCCGCACGGAGGGATTGGTGGCGCTCCTCGCCGGGGGCCTCGCCTTCGACGTGCCCTCCTTCGCGGCCCCAGCCGGGCCGGCCGCGGCCGGCGCCGTGTTCACCCTCTACAGCGACCAGGCCACCGCGATGAAGCAGCCGGAGGCCATTGCACGGGTGTATGTGCTTCGCTTCTCCGAGTCGGTGCTGGGGCTGTCGGTGGGGGCGCCGGTGACCTTGCTCGGCATTCCGGCGGGCGAGGTAACCCAAGTCGGCCTCAGCGTCGACCCCGCGACGATGGCCTTGCGCCCGCGCGTACTCATCACGTTCTTCCCCGAGCGTATCCTTGCGCGCGTGACGGCACCGGACCAGGCCACCGCGAAAGTCATGACGGAGGGGAGCGACGCGGTCCGTCTCCAGCTCGTCCGCCGCATCGTGGAGGAGCAAGGGCTGCGTGGCCAGTTGAAGAGCGGCAATCTCCTCACCGGCCAGCTCTTTGTGGCCTTCAACTATTTTCCCGATGCGCCGAAGCCCAAGATCGACTGGACCCAGGACCCGCTGGAGCTCCCTGTGGTTCTGAGCACGATCCCGGATCTCGAGGCCAAGCTCACCGGCATCCTCGCCAAGCTCGATAGCCTGCCCTGGGAGTCGATCGGCCGGGAGATCCAGAACGACCTGACGTCCCTCAAACGGACCTTGGAGGACACCAGCAAGCTCCTGAGCCGCCTCGACACCGAGCTCGTCGACCCCCTCAAGACCACCCTCGAGGAGACGCGCCGCGCGATCGCCTCCGCCGATCGGGTGCTCACGAACACCGACGCCACGCTCGTCGGCAAGGACGCGCCCGTCCAGCAGGATCTGCGCGACGCCCTGCAGGAGATGGTGCTCGCCGCGCGATCGCTCCGCGTGCTCACCGACTATCTCGAGCGCCATCCCGAATCCCTCATCCGTGGCAAGACCCAGGAGAACAAGTGATGCGTCGCCTTGCTGCGGTCATCATGCTGTGCGGTCTCGGCACCCTCGCGGCCGGGTGTGGGTCTTCGCCGCCCTCGCGCTTCTACACCTTGAGCGGCACCGCGACAGCCCCCGCGGCCTCATCGAACCTGTCGGTCGCGGTGGGGCCGATCACCATCCCGGCCGCCGTCGATCGCCCGCAGATGGTCGTGAGCGCGGGCGCGAATCAGGTGGAGCTCGACGAGTTCAACCGTTGGGCCTCGCCCCTCGGGAACAATATCTCGCGCGTGGTCGCGGTGAACCTCGTCGCGCTGCTCGGCACGCCCAATGTGACCCTCTTCCCCCAGATGCTCGCCGCGGACGCGGACTTTCGCGTCGCCATCGAGGTGCAGCGCTTCGACTCGACGCCGGGGGAATCGGCCGTGCTGGACGCGGTCTGGATCGTACGCCGGGCGAAAGACGGGAAGTCCGACACGGGTCGCACGACCGTGCGTGAGGCCGTGCAAGAGAAGAGCATCGACGCGCTCGTCGCCGCCCACAGCCGCGCCATGGCCCGCCTGAGCCAGGACATCGCTACCGCCGTCCGGGGGCTGGAGTAGGCGGTGCCCTGACGCACTCCTTTAGGCGTGGACGCGGGCCGACATAGCTTGCGACGGAGGGAGTGGCAAGGGCGGCGCGGCCGCGGCTGAACAGGCACAGGTTGGGCATCGAGATACCCGCTTGGCAGCGGCCGAAACGCCGCCTATCTCCTACTCGCGTTGTAAATTGAGAGCCGATGGCCTTTGGCGCGAGATCACTTGCTGCGGATCGAGGCCTGATGACCCGCGACAATCTGTCCATAGCTGTGGTCGGGGGCGGCATCGGGGGTCTGGCCGCCGCGTTGTCGCTCCTGCGCGCCGGGTTCGACGTCCAGGTCTTCGAGCAGGCGTCGGTGCTCACGGAGGTCGGCGCCGGCATCCAGATCAGTCCGAACGCGTCGCGGCTCTTGCACCGCCTGGGCTTGGGTCCCGCGCTGGATCGGACTGGCGTGCGTCCAGTGGCCGTCCATCAGCGTCGATGGGATGACGGCCGCACCTTGCAGCGCGCCCCGCTCGGCGAGGCGGTGGAGGCCGCCTTCGGCGCGCCCTATTACCACTTCCACCGCGCCGACCTGCTCAAGGCGCTGGCCGAGGCCCTGCCCGCCGAGCGTCTGCACCTCGGCCATCGCCTCGCCGGCTTCACTGACCAGGGCGATCGCCTCGAGCTGCGGTTCGCCCACGGCGAGCGGGTGGCCGCCGGCGTGCTCGTCGGCGCCGACGGCATCCATTCGACAGTGCGTGGAGAGCTGCTCGGACCGGAGCAACCGCGCTTCACCGGCTGCATCGCCTATCGTGGGCTCGTCCCGACGGACCGGCTCGGGCATCTCGAGCTCGAAGTCCTGGCGAACAACTGGATGGGTCCCGGGGGCCATTTTGTGCACTACTTCGTGGGCGGCGGCCGGTTCGTCAATTTCGTGGCCATCAAAGAGCGCGAGACCTGGACCCGGGAATCCTGGACCGACCGCGGCGAGGTGGCCGATGCGCTGGCCGCCTTCAAGGGCTGGCACCCGCAGGTGGGCGCGATCATCGGCGCCGTGGATGAGACCTTCATCTGGGCGTTGTTCGACCGCGCGCCGCTCGAGCGCTGGTCGGTTGGCCGCGTCACCCTCCTCGGCGATGCCTGCCACGCCATGCTGCCCTTCATGGCTCAGGGTGCCGCTCAGTCCATTGAGGATGGCGCGACGCTGGCGGTCTGTCTGCTCCAGGGCGGCGCGGCCGATGTCGCCTCCGCCTTACAGCGCTACGAGGCGCTTCGACGGCCGCGGGCGACACGATTGCAGGAGATGTCTCGAGCGAACAAGACGCGCTTCCACCTTCCTGACGGTCTCGCGCAGCAAGCGCGCGACGCCGAGCTGGCCGCGAGGGGCGACCGGACGATCGCGGCGCTCGGTTGGCTTTACGGGCACGACGCTTCGGCAATCGACGGCAACCATGGATAGATCGACTTGGGTATCCGCCTCTTGACGGGGGCGCGGCTCGCAGCCCACGATAGGTTCATGACGAGGGTCGCGCGGATCGTGGTCGCCGTCAGCCTGTTGCTGGCCCTCGTCTGTGCGGCGACGGCGCAGGAGCTCCTTAGCTTCCACGGCCGGGTCCTGTTCATCGCGGGCACGACCATGGGGTTCGCCCCCGATAGCGGAAGCAGCTTCGAGGTCGACCTGACCCAAGTAGCCCAGAGCTCCTATGATTTCCTGAACAACGGTGATTCGGTCACGGTGGTGGGCTACGTCTCCCGCGACGGGAACAAGGTGATCGCCACGTCCATCACGCCGGACCAGTAGCGCGCGACCGACAGGCTGTTCCTGCTCCTGCTCGCATCTGCCGTCATCGCAAAGACCTACAGCCCTCCACCCCAGCGGAATTGCCAGAGGATCCCGACCGCCCAGAAGGTGTTGTCGGTGCGGTTGTAAACGCCGGTGCTGCCGTAGAGTTTGATCGATTGGTGGCGGCTCAGCGATAGCGCTGCGGTCAGGCCCAGACGTACGTTCTCCGGCTGCGGACCCTTCTCGCCGTCGATGGTCGTGCGCCCCCCGACGTAGTAGGTGGCGTCGAGGGCCCCCCAGAAAGCGGGAAAGAACTCGTAGATGAGGTGTCCCTGCACGGAGTAGATGGGGTCCTGCTCGAGGGTCTTCCCACCGAAGAAGTCGTCATTGTTGGTGAAGAAAGTGATGGCGGGAATCACCTCCAGTATCGCGGAGCCCCAGGCCTTCGATACCCCGAGCTCCGGCTTGAAGGACCAACGGTTGGTCCCGACGTTCAGCAGCTTGGTCGAGTCGTACTGACCGAGCGGAGCGGTCACCTGCAGGCTGGCGCCGACGATGATGTCCTGCTGATACGTCGGGAAGTCCTCCATCGTGAGCGCGGGGGCTCCGAAGAAGTTGACGGACATGCGGAGGAGCGGGTCGGCGAGTCCGAACACCTGGCGGTCGTGCTCCTGCCCCTTGACCTTTGCGCTGCCCGACGTCTCGGCAACGGGCAGCACCGCGAGGAATTTGCCCGACAACCCCCACACATCCAGGGACCGCGCATAGGCCAGGAGGCCGGCGTGGGCGTGGACCTTGGCATCCTTGATCGGAGACGTCGCGTCGAAGCCGACGTCGCCTTCCGTGTAGCCATACCCGAGAAGCAAGAAATTGATCCCGACCGGGGTGTTTGCGTAGGATCTCGGCTCGAGCGCCTGCGCGTGCACGCTGCGTTCGGGCACCACGATCATAGCCGCGACGAGCGTAGCCCAGATCCAGCCTGCGAATGGCATGACTAGAGCGTTCACGGACGCTTGATGCCGAGCTTCTTCATGCGGAAGTAGAGCGTGCTCGGGTTGAGGCCCAGCCGCTCAGCCGCAGCCCCGGGTCCTTTGATCCGCCAGCCGCAGGCCTCGCAGATGCGGAGGATGTGCGCGCGTTCTGCCTTTGCAAGCGTCGTGGCCGTCGCGTCCGCCGCTCCCGCGGGCCGAGCGGTCGAGGTTGCCTCAGCTCGATCCCCGGCCACCCCGACGAGCGCGCTGTCGACAACGAGGGCAGGCCCCTGAGACAGGATGAGCGCTCGCTCGATCACGTTTTCCAGCTCGCGCACGTTCCCGGGCCAGTCGTACGCGGTCAGCGTCTCCATGGTCCGGCGCGGGATGCGGTCCACCCGCTTCCCCAATGCCGCCCCTTTCTTCTCGACCAGGTACGCCGCCAGCAAGGGGATATCCTCGCGTCGCTCGCGGAGCGGGGGCACGTGGATGGGGAACACGCGGAGCCGGTAGTACAGGTCCTCCCGGAATCGGCCTCGCTTCACCGCGCGCTCGAGGTCGCGGTTGGTCGCTGCGATCACTCGCACGTCGACGCGCACCGTCTCCGACGAGCCGACCCGCTCGAACTCGCCGGTCTGGAGGACGCGCAGCAGCTTCGCCTGGACATCCGGCGCCAGCTCGCCGATCTCGTCGAGCAGGATCGTCCCTGTGTGGGCCCGCTCGAAGCGACCGAGACGCCGCCCGCCGGCGCCGGTGAACGCGCCCTTCTCGTGGCCGAAGAGCTCGCTCTCCACCAGCGTCGGGGCCAGGGCCGCGCAGTTGACCGTGACGAGCGGCCGCTCGCGACGCGGGCTTGCCCGGTGGATCGCGCGAGCCACCAGCTCCTTTCCCGTCCCCGTCTCGCCGGTGATGAGGACGGGCGCGTTGGTGCCGGCGACCTGCTCCACCTCCAGCAGGATTCGCTTCAGCGCGGCGCTCTTGCCGACCACCTCGGCGGAGGAGCCGGAGGACTCGATCTGCGCCCGGAGAGTGACATTCTCGGCCTCGAGCTCGGCCTTGAGCTCCTGCACCTGCTGGAGAGCTCTCTGTAGCTCACGCTCGGCCTGTTTCCGCTCGGTGATGTTCCGGATCACCCCGACCCATCGCACAGGCCGGCCTTCGCGGAACTCGGTGGGCACTCCACGCTCCTCCCACCAGGTGTAGCCGCCGTCGGCTCGCCGCGTGCGGTACTCGGTCCGATACACCTGACGCCGGCGGAGCGCCCACTGCACCATTCGGTCGACAGAGTCCACGTCGTCGGGATGCATCTGCTGGAGCCATTCACGTGCCGTGAAGGTGCGCCGGAACTCGCCAGGCGGAAGGCCGAGATCCGGGCTCGGGTCCTGCAACATCTGAATCTGCAGGTCGTCCTCGCCCTTCGGGGTCATCTCCCAGGAGTAGTCAAACGCGACGCTCAACAGGATGCGCAGCCGCGCTTCGTCGGCGAGGAGTTCTTCAAAGGGCTCGCCTTCAGGGGCGGGCGTGTCATGTGCATCCACCGGGTCAATATACCACCTCAAAGTCAAAATCTTGACTTTGAAGGTCAGCATATGGACTTACCGCCTGTCTCATTGCTGCGGCATATGAGCTATCTTCCAATTGATCAACGTGTTACGGCCGGAGCGCCACGAGGCACGATTCCTGCGCTGGCCGCGGTTGGCGATGGACATCCGGGTGCAGGAAAGTCTGAGCACATATTTCCGCCGGCGGAGACATACGGCCCTTTTGATCGCCATCGTGATCGCGTTCGCGATGCGGCCTCTGATCGGCGAGGCCGGGAGTGCGCCCGTCGCCTTTGGCCTCGCGCTCCTGGCCCTGATGCTCGTTGCCCTCTACACCATCCGCGTCGACGAGCTTGTCGGCGAGCGAGACGTTCTCCTCGCCCGGCGGCGCATGCAAAGCATCGTCGGGTGGGTGCTCGCCACGCTGGCGATTGCCGAGCGCCTCGCCTTGTTGATCGCCCCGAGTCCCCAGTTATTCATCGCGGGTTCGATTGGCTGGTTGCTGTTCTTCTCCTTCGTGACTTGGTCCCAGCTGCGCAGCCTCCTGATCCAACGCGAAGTGACACGTGAAACCATCAGCCTATAGATCTCCGTCTATCTGCTGCTCGGACTGTGTTGGGGCCTCTTGTACATTGTGATTTTTCTGACTCGGCCGGAGGCCTTCAGTCTTGGAGCTTCGCCCGAACTGGGCGGAGTTCTAGCTGCCCATCCTGAGCGCGCCTTCCCAATTTTCATCTACTTCAGCCTGACGACCCTGTCGACGGTCGGCTTTGGCGACATCACCCCGGTGACGTTGCAAGCCCGCTACGCTGCGGTCGCCGAGGGCATCACCGGCCAGTTCTACCTAGCGATCCTCGTTGCCCGCCTGGTAGGGATGCAGATGAGCGGAAGCGGTCGATCGGGCCACGAGGAACCCACGCCATGAAGTCGACGGGGAGGTTGAGCGCAACGAGGCACGATTCCTGCCTCAGGCGTTCGCCGTGATGCTCCGGATCACCGAGACCCTGAAGGACTCAATCATGACGGTCAAGGTGGATGGTCGACTCGTGTCCGGCGACACGGAGGTCCTCGTGCAGACCTGCCAGTCTCATTCGGGCACCCTGGTCGTCGACCTGTCTGACCTGCACTTCGCTGATGATGCGGGCATCTCTGTCCTCCAGGAGTTGAAGGTACAGGGCGCTCGCATCGTCGGTGCCCGGCCGTACCTCTCGCTGCAGCTCACGGAGCCGGACGGGCCATTCGACGGCTCCCAGTGAGCCAGAAGCACTCACTCGAGCGAAAGACTTGGCGCCAGTGGGACAACAGCAAACAAAGGAGAAGCAAGCTATGAAAAGGGCCCGTCGGAGAAACCTGGTAAACATCGTCGCGTGTCTGTTCGCGCTGGTCATGGCCGCCGGGTGCGCCTCGACCAAGGTCACCAACCGCGAGCAACTCGTGACCGGGCAAGTCCCGCGGCCCGGTAACATCCTGGTGTACGACTTCGCAGCTACGCCCGCTGATGTGCCGGCCGACTCCGCGTTGGCCGCCCAGTCTGCCGGGTCCGCCACGCCCCAAACCTCCGAGCAGATTGCGGACGGGCGGAAGTTGGGCGCTCAAATTGCGGCGCAGTTGGTCGAGGACATCCGCAGCATGGGAATGCCGGCAGAGCAAGCTGTGACGGGGACGAAACCGCAGATCAACGACCTGGTGATCCGGGGCTATCTCCTGTCCGTCCAAGAGGGCAGTGCCGCGAAGCGCGTCGCCATCGGATTTGGCTCCGGGGCATCCGAATTGACAACGGCGGTGGAAGGCTTCCAGATGACGGCGCAGGGACTGCGCAAAATCGGATCCGGCACCGTCGATGCCGGCGGAAGTAGAAGCCCGGGGGCGGCGATGGGAGTGGCCACCCTCATTGCCACCGGCAATCCGGCAGGACTCATCATCAGTAGCGGGATGAAGGCGTACGGAGAGGCAAGTGGCAGCAGCAAAGTGGAGGGCCGGGCCAAAGCGACCGCCGAGGAAATTGCCGACGTGCTCAAGAAACGATTCCAGCAACAAGGCTGGATCAAGTAGTGGTGTGCAAGTGAACACATGCACTTGGGCCACGGCGGCGCTGGCCGCCGTCCTCCTGGCAACGACGGCCCCGGCTTTTGCGCAGGGCTCGTACGTCGATCCCTTTACCCTCAAGAACCGGGCTCCCGGCAAGGCCGTCGCGCGGGAGGGTGATGTCTCGGTAGGTGCGACCTTCCGCGCCGACGAGCGCTACAACAATGGCAACATTTTCAGCGGGCCGCGCGGCTGGATCTACTGGAACTATCTGACTGCCCCCGATGGCTACCAGAACCCGAATCTCTGGCCCGACAAGCGGCCGTCCTACATCTTCGGGGAGATGGCCATCCCGGCCGGCGCCACGCTGACGGTTCGCGGCCGCTTCCCCCACGCGCGCTTTTTCAACTTTTCCGTGTACCTGTTCGAGCGCAACACCTTCGTCAACGCGGCCGGCGGCTCGATAGACGGGTACGACCTGGAGCCCGACCCAGGCTCCACCAATCCCTATCGCGTGGGGGCCGATCGCCAGGCCAAGAATCGCAACTTCACCTTGAACGTCGTGGCCGCCGATGCGCCGGCGAATGCCGCCGACCGCGCCAAGAACACGGTCTACATCGGCAAGGAAGGAATGACGATCTTCGCCGGCTTCCGCATGTATGTCTCGGACAAGGGCTACGACGGCCTGGGCTGGGGCCCGGTGGAGACGCCCTCTTCCGACGGCCCTGGCATCACCTACGAAGCCGGGCTCGCCGACGGAACCAAGCTCTCGCAACAGGAGGTCAACAAGCGCTTCGGCAAGCCGATGGGGACGGCGCCGCCACCGATCAGCGCCGACAACTGGTACAAGCTGGTCAACAACCCGGCCAACAACCCCTGCATGACGCCGGCCACGGCGCCGGCCTGCCCGAATTCGCAGTTCTTCCTGTTCACAGGCATGAAGGACGCCGTGGCGGGCGGCTTCATGAAACCCGCAGAGCGGGCGAATGTCCCAGCGCCGGCCCGGGCGGACGGCGGCGCCAATGCCACGACCGCGTACGTGGTGAACTACACGTCGCGCAAGTTCGGCCCGGTCTATGTGTTCCGGGCCAAGCTGCCGACCTTCCCGAACACCTGGGCGAACGCCAAGACCATGCCCGACGGACAGGTGCAGTACTGGTCGGTCGCGACCATGGGGGTGGCCACTACCGGCAGCCTGTGGGACGGCGTGTTCGACATGCAGGTGCCGACCGACAAGGACGGCAACTACACCATCGTCGTCAGCCGCCCCGAGGACCGGCCGAAGAACGCGACGGCCGCCAACGGCGTGGCGTGGATCGACTGGGGCCCCGGCGAGGGCCTGGAAGATCCGCGCAACCGCAAGGACTGGGGCATGTTGCTGATGCGCTTCATGGTGCCGCAGAAAGACTGGCAGAACAGCCCACTGAAGGCGAAGAGTCCCAGCGAGTTGTCCGCAGTTATGGGGCCGTACTACCCGAAGGGCTACTACACCACCAAGGCCAAGTTCGAGGCCGAAGGGGTGAAGGGGCAAATGGCTCCGAAGGGGAATCTGAAATGAAGGCATCCGGGCCACTCAAGCTCGCGGGAGTCGTCCTGATCGCTCTGCTGGCAGCGCGCTAGCAGCGCAGGGCGGCGGACAACGCTCGAGGACGACGGATCGATGTCGAAACCGAAACCTCTCACTCTCAGAACGGAGAGAACCATGGCCGTCAAGAATCGAGCGTGGAAGGTCGGCGCGGCAGCGGTGATCACACTGACGGCAGTCGCTGCCGGCGGCATCCTGCCTGCCACGGCGCAGCAACCCGCAGCCCACACGCTCGCCCCCACCACGGTCATGAATACGCGCAACATGCGCTACTGCGAAATCCTCGTCGTCAAGGAGACCGGCGTCGAGGTCTACAACACCACGGGACTGAACGACTGCCCGGCCGAGGTTTGGGACAAGCTGGATCTGGAGAAGATCAAGCAGCAGTTCGGCGCGAAGGCGGCGCAGAAGAACGGACCGCATTTCTGGATGATGGATTCGCAGACGATCGGGATGGGAGAGAAGGCTTCGCTGGCCGGCCTGGAAGCGCATTGGGTCGCGACGCTGCCGCTGGCCATGCTGAAGGGGGAAAAAACGGGGACGAAGCCGTACACGCCCTTCGCCCCGAAGAAGACGCAGAAAATGGTATACGCCAAGGGCCAATCGGTCTACGAAGTGGTCGATCCCAAGGGGAATGCCTACGTGCTGCAGGCGCACGAAAAGCAGTTCACGCTCGAATCGCTTGCGACGCTTGGCGCCAAGATGAAGCAGCTTCCCAAGGGCTGGACGTTCCGCACCCGCACCTTGACCGAGGATCTCGTGCTGGACCTCAGGCCAGATGTGAAGGTCGCCTATGGTCTGGGAGACGAGTTCCATCAGTACTACACGCTGATTTCACCGGCGACCAAAGGCAAGTGAGGCATGAAGTATACGGTCGCCGGCGCCTTCATGAAGCCGGAGGAGCACGCGAAGATCCCGCTGGCAACCCAGATGGAAGGCGGCGGCGATCCCACGACCGCATATTTGGTCAACTACACGGCCCGCAAGTACGGCCCCGTGTACGTGTTCCGGGCGAAGCTTCCGACCTTCCCGGACACGTGGGCGAACACCAAGATCATGCCCGACGGTGAGGTGAAGTACTGGTCCGTCGCGACCATGGCGGTGGCAGCCTCTGGCAGTCTGTGGGACGGCGTGTTCGACATGCAGGTGCCGGTCGACAAGGACGGTACTACACGATCGTCGTGAGCCGTCCGGAAGACCGGCCGAAGAACGCGACTCGCGAGTACGACGTGGCATGGGTCGACTGGGGCCCCGGCGAGGGGCTGGGCGAACTGCGTAACCGCAAGGACTGGGGCATGCTGCTGATGCGCTTCATGGTCCCTCTGAAGGACTGGCAGTACAGCCCCTTGAAGGCGGCCAAGCCCGGCATGGAAGCAGCGGTCCTGGGGCCGTACTACCCGCGGGGCTACTACACCACCAAGGCGAAGTTCGAGGCCGACGGGGTGAAGAAGCAGCCGGCGGCGAAAGGGACACTGCAATGAAGGTATCCGGAGCGCTCAAGCTTGGGGGACTCGTCCTGATCGTTCTGCTAGCGGCCGCGGTCTATCTGCTGCTCTGGCCGGTGATCACGCAGAAGGCCGAGCATCGGATCGCGCAGATCGGGCTCACGTCGAACGAGGTCGCGGCCAATGGCCCGCTTCCGGGTGACGTGAGCCTCTACCTGAAGGAGCTCGGCTGCGCTGAAAAGCTGCCGACGCCGGGCTACTACCCGTCGATCAACGGCGCTGAGATCGCCGACGCGCAGCGCAGCGGCCTGTACCCCTGCGCGACGTTCACCGGAAATTTCGACGGCCCGAATCGGGTGTTCGCCTGGCGGAGCCAGGATGGCTACCAGGCAGCAAACTTCGTGAACAATCGCAGACCCGGCGAGCTGTACATCACCGGCGGGGACAATCCCGCGCTCACCGGGCCGGTCGCCCCGGGACCCTTTGTTGCCAAGGTAGACGCGACCACCGGCGCGCAGATTTGGCGCACCTATCTGGACAACGCCAACGTGTCGGGCAGCTTCATCGCTACGACGAACCTCAACATTCTTGCGAATGGCAAGATCGTCTCCTCCTGGAACCACAGGATCGTCCTCCTCGATCCCGATACCGGACTGGTCCTGAAATCTAACACGCTGCCGACGGGCGATGTACCGGTGGCGGATTTGAGCTTCAAGCATGTGACCATCGCGCCTGACGGCACGCTCATCCTGAAGAGTCAGGCGCGGCCGACAGGCTCCACCGAGCAAGGCAGTATGGCGATCATCAAGGGCGTCCAGCAAGGTCTCAAGCAGGCGAACTCGTTGCTCGCAGCGGTCGATGCGAACACGCTGGAGGTGCTCGACTGGGTCGAGATGTTGGAGCCGGCAACGACGCCGCACATCATCACGACGCTCGACGGCAAGATCGCCATCTACGTAGCCGCCAACGTTCACGCATACCGCTACCTCTGGGATCCGAAGACGAAGAAACTCTCGAAGGACGAGGGTTGGGTGGTCCCGTATTTGCAGAAGGGGCAGACCACGGGGGACGCACCGACCCTCATGGGCGACTGGGTCACGATCCAGACCAACGGCATCGGCAGCAAGACGGTCGCATCGAGCATCGTTGCCATCAGTCAGCGCGACGCCAAGAAGATGACCACGGTCTTTCCCTTCGGACCGCTCAAGGAGGGAGAGCAGAGCTTCGCGCCGCCGAAGTCGGGCGGTGACCCCGAGAACAATCTCGTTTACTCGGCCGACATGGGCATCGGCAAGGTGGCCGGCGTCAAGATCGACCCGCAAACGGGTGAGATGAAGACGGCGTGGGTGATCGACGATACCACCAGTGGCTTTCAGCCCTTGATCGGTCCGAAGGACAAGCGGGTGCTGTTGATTTCGAGGATGAAGCGCAATGTCGAGAAGGAGCCACTGTTGCTCGCCCTGATCACCGCCAACTACAAGGAGCAGGTCACGTGGCGCGACGGAGCCACGGGCCGGCTCATCGCCGAGTCGGATTTCTCCGATGACAAACAGCGCCTTTGCCTCGCGCTGGCGTTGTGGAACAGCAAGGATCCGATTCTCAAGGAGCGGCTCTTCGGCCTGACCAACTCAGAGGGCAATCACGGCGAAGACGTCAAGGAATACTACTTCTACCTCGACAGCACGCCGACGCACTCCTACATGAAATGGCTTTACAAGTACCCGCAGGCGGCCTATCCGTACGCGGATCTGCTGGAGACCAACGGCCGTCGTTCCCGGAACGAGTTTGAGTACGAATTGCTCGACACCGGCGTCTTCAATAACAACCGGTACTTCGATGTCTTCGTGGAGTACGCCAAAGCCGGTCCGGAAGACATCCTGGTGAAGATCACGGCAGCCAACCGGGGACCGGAGGCGGCGGAACTGCATCTCCTGCCCACGCTGTGGTTTCGCAACGACTGGGCTTCGTGGATTGCCGAATCCAACAGAGCGGTCGAGAAACCGAGCTTGAATCAGATCGAGGCAGCGGCGGGCACGAGCGCGGTCGCGGCCATGCATCCGCTGCTGGGTGAATTCCTCCTGTCCTGCGACGGCGAGGTGCCGCTGCTCTTCACCGAAAACACCACGAATCACGAGCGGCTGTTCCCCGGACAAAAGAACGAAAGCCCGTACGTCAAGGACGGCATCAACGACTGCGTGGTGCAGGGCAATCAGCGTGCCGTGAATCCCGACAAGCAGGGCACCAAGGTCGCGGCACACTATCGTGTGACGATTGCTCCCGGCCAGTCGGCGACCGTGCGGCTGCGCCTGACCGGCCAGGCCACTGCCGGCAAGAGCGGGAAAACCAAGACCACCCCATCCGGCTTCGGCACGGAGTTTGACAAGACCGTGGCTGCCCGGCTGCAAGAGGCGGACGAGTTCTACCGCTCCGTGACCCCGCCGTCGGTTTCCTCGGACGCGGCCAACGTGATGCGCCAGGCCATCGCCGGCATGCTCTGGAGCAAGCAGTTCTTCTTCTTCGACGGTGACAACTGGCTGAAGGAGCACAACTCCAACCCCCTCCATGCTGGATATCGAAACTCCCGGAACTCGGAGTGGTTCCACATGCTGAACGAGGACATCATCTCCATGCCCGACAAGTGGGAGTACCCTTGGTACGCGGCCTGGGACCTGGCCTTCCACACGCTGCCGCTCTCGATCGTGGACCCCGACTTCGCCAAGCAGCAGATGGAGCTGATGCTGCGCGCCGTCTACCTACATCCCAGCGGCCAGATGCCCGCGTACGAGTGGAACTTCAGCGACGTGAACCCCCCGGTCCACGCCATGGCCACTCTCTTTCTGCACCGCACCGAGCAGGCCCTGCGCGGCGAGGCCGACCTCGATTTCCTCAGGACGGCGTTCAGAAAGCTGCTGCTGAACTTCACCTGGTGGGTGAACCGGAAGGACCGGTTCGGCAAAAACGTGTTCGAGGGGGGGCTTCCTCGGGCTCGACAACATCGGCGTGTTCGACCGCAGCGCGCCGCTTCCCACCGGCGGCCACCTGGAGCAGGCGGACGGAACGGCCTGGATGGCCCTTTTCGCCCAGAACATGTTCGAACTCGCGGTGGAGCTTACCGTCCACGACCGCACCTACGAAGACATGGTCGTGAAGTTCGCCGAGCACTTCCTGTACATCGCCGCCGCCATGAACCGTCCCGGTGAGGACGGCATGTGGGACGAGGAGGACGGCTTCTACTACGACCTGCTGCGGCTCCCCGACGGCAGCGCCACACGGCTCAAGGTGCGCTCGATGGTGGGACTCCTTCCCCTGTGCGCCACGACGGTTTGGGAAAAGTGGCAGCGAGAGAGCATTCCGCAGGCGATGGCTCAGATGGGGCTTCGCCTGCGCCGTATGCCCGAACTCCTGAAGTCCATCCACCCCATGGGCCCGGGACACCTGGGCGTGGCCGACCGGGGGATCCTGGCCCTGGTCAACCCGGAGCGGCTGCGCCGGATCCTCACGAAGATGCTCGACGAGAACGAGTTCCTGAGCCCATACGGTCTCCGCTCGCTTTCCAAGTTCCACGAGCAGCACCCGTACGTCTTCCGGGTAGGCGGCCAGGAGTACCGGGTGGACTACCTGCCGGCCGAGTCGAACACCGGCATGTTCGGCGGCAACTCCAACTGGCGGGGCCCGGTCTGGATGCCGGTGAACCTTCTCATCATCCGCGCACTGCAGAACTTCTACCTGTACTACGGCGACGGCTTCAAGATCAAATGCCCCACGGGGTCGGGGACGATGATGAATCTCTTCGAGGTGAGCAAGGAGATCGCGGACCGGCTGAGCCGAATCTTCCTGCGCGACGGACGCGGCCGACGGCCTGTCTACGGCGGCATCGAGAAGTTCCAGAGCGATCCCCACTGGCACGATCACCTCCTCTTCTACGAGTACTTCCACGGCGACAACGGCGCTGGGCTCGGCGCCAGCCACCAGACTGGCTGGACCGGGCTGGTGGCCAAGACCATCCAGCTTTACGGCCTCCTGGATCCCAAGCGGGCCCTGGGGGAGGGCAAGCAGGCCGCGTTCATCCGTGGCTCTGGAAAAGAGTGAAAAGAGAGATGTCATGGCCCAGGCACCCGGCACCGTCCGTGGTCACGATTCCGGCGAATTGAACGCCAAGGAGGCGCTGCGATGTTACGACCCGTAGACGACTGGACCGATGCCGGCCGAGGTTCTGTCCGGCCGGCAGGACTCATCATCAGTAGCGGGATGAAAGCCTACGGGGAGGCAAGTGGCAGCAGCAAAGTGGAGGGCCGGGCCAAGGCGGCCGCTGAGGAAATCGCCGACGTGCTCAAGAAGCGATTTCAGCAACAAGGCTGGATCAAATAATGGGGCGCGAGATGTGAGGCGAGCGTTGCCATGAGGCGCAGACGTCATGTTGTGTCGCGCGGGGCGAGCCGCCATTCGATAGGAGAGGCCATGCCAACATTGCGCCATACGTCGATGTCACTGGTAAGACTCCTCCGCCGGTACGGCCTGATCGTGGTTGCCGCTGCCGCGCTCTGTGTCGCCAGCTCGGCCCTGCCGCCGGCGGGCGCGCAGCAGACGGCACCATCGCCCGGTTCGCCGGCCGCGACGATGACCCTCGACGGCAAGCAGCTGCCGCCTCCGCCGCCGAAATTCGGCGGCGTGATCAACGAACGCGCGAGCGCGTCGAAGCCCTCCTGGCCGCCGCGTATCGTGCCGCCCAAAGGCGCGCCCAACGTGCTGCTCATCATGACCGACGACGTCGGCTTCGCCGCCCCGAGTACGTTCGGCGGCGTGATTCCGACGCCCGCGCTGGACCGAATCGCGCAGATGGGGCTGCGCTACACGCAGTTCCACTCGACCGCGCTGTGCTCGCCGACACGCGCCGCTCTCATCACCGGGCGCAACCACCATACCGTCGGCTTCGGGGTGGTGTCCGAGATCGCGACCGGTTATCCGGGATACGACTCGGTCATCGACAGGACCAGCGGCACGATCGGCGAAATCCTCAAGCAGAACGGCTATGCGACCTCCTGGTTCGGCAAGGATCACAACACGCCGGCGTTCGCGACGAGTCAGGCCGGACCGTTCGACCAGTGGCCGATCGGCATGGGCTTCGAGTATTTCTACGGTTTCGTCGGCGGCGACACCAGCCAGTGGCAGCCGAATCTCTTCCGCAACACCACGGCGATCTACCCGTACGTCGGCCAGCCCGGCTGGAATCTGACCACGGCCATGGCGGACGACGCGATCCAGTACATGAAGAACCTGAACGAGCTGGCTCCCGACAAGCCATTCTTCGTCTATTACGTTCCCGGCGGGACGCACGCGCCGCACCACCCGACGCCGGAGTGGATCAAGAAGATCAGCGACATGCACCTGTTCGACACGGGCTGGAACGCGCTGCGCGAGCAAATCTTCGCCAACCAGAAGAAGCTCGGCGTCATCCCCGCGAACGCCAAGCTGACGGCGTGGCCCAAGGACTTGCCGGAATGGGACACGTTGAGCTTCGAGGAAAAGAAGCTCTTCATCCGCCAGGTCGACGTCTACGCCGCGTACCTCGCCTACACCGATCACGAGATCGGGCGGGTGATCCAGCAGGTCG
>Ga0137407_10000358_pt1 | contig 32499 bp, 8 predicted proteins | sample CZOMad2_2_16fung_FD_108410 | JGI IMG/M metagenome (GOLD analysis project Ga0137407, IMG submission 108410) | Vadose zone soil fungal communities from Angelo Coast Range Reserve, California, USA - CZOMad2_2_16fungal (Illumina Assembly) | ecosystem: Environmental > Terrestrial > Soil > Vadose zone... | reverse complement strand
CGGCCCCCAATTGTCCCTTTCTTACGACTCTGGCGCGGGAAACGGACCTTTTGGCTTGGGATGGCAACTATCGCTCCCTGCGATCACGAGGAAGACAGACAAAGGTCTGTCGCGTTACGATGACGCAGATGATTCGGACATTTTCATCTTGTCAGGCAACGAAGACTTGGTTCCTCTGCTTGAGCAGGACAAGAACCCAAGAGCGGCCTTCGGCAGTCAATACTTCATCAGGAGATATTGTCCCCGGGTCGAGGGTCTGTTCGCGCGGATCGAGCGTTGGAGCAACACCAGCCAGGCCGACGACGTCTTCTGGCGATCCATCTCTCGCGACAACATAACAACCTGGTATGGAAAAACAGATGAGAGCCGGATTACCGACCCTGCTGACAGCAGTCGAATTTTCAGTTGGCTCATCTGCGAGACCTACGACGATAAAGGTAATTTGATCACCTATGGCTACGTCGGCGAAAACGACTATGCCGTTGATCGGACGCAAAGCAATGAGCGGAACAGGGTTCGTACGGCAAACCGCTACCCACGTAGGATTTGCTATGGCAACCATACTCCCAACACTCCTGACCTCAGCTTGACCGAAGCGCCAGTGCAGGATTGGCACTTGGAAGTCTTATTCGACTATCACGAGGCAAGGACTGTCGATGCCCTGCTGGCGGGAATGGAGAATCCGACATGGCAATGCCGTCCCGATCCCTTCTCCAGTTACCGATCAAGCTTTGAGGTCCGAACCTATCGGCTGTGCCAGCGAGTCCTGATGGTCCACCACTTCAAGGACGAGCCACAGATTGGCGCCAACTATCTGGTGAAGTCGACGAACTTTGAGTATCTGTCTGACGAGGATCCTACGGCTGCTACAAATCCGATCTACTCCAAACTCGTATCAGTGACCCAAACCGGACATCAAGGGGCTCTCGAACCGAGAAGCTTGCCGCCACTCGAGTTTACTTACAGTGAAGCCTTCATTGATCAGACGATTCAGCAACTGGACGCGGAGAGCCTGGAAAACCTCCCTTATGGACTCGACGGAGCGCGCTACCAATGGGTAGACCTCGATGGAGAGGGTTCTGCAGGCATCCTGAGCGAGGAAGCGGGTGCGTGGTTCTACAAACGCAACATGAGTCCGATCTCGGGAGAGGACGGAGGGCCGGTGAAGGCAAGGTTCGGACCGGCGGAAGTGGTACGCAAACAGCCCGCACCCATCGCGGCTCAAATCCGCGAGCAACTCCTCGATCTAGCCGGTGACGGTGCCTTGGATCTGGCTGAGTTCGGCGGCAGCGTGGCGGGGTACTACAAACGCCTGGGTAGTCGCAGTTGGAGATCCATGGCTTCCTTCCGAGCATTACCGTCGGTGGACTGGAATAGCTTGAACTTGAAATTCGTGGACCTCACAGGGGATGGGCATGCGGACCTTTTGATCAGCGAAGAGGAGGTCTTCCTTTGGCATCCGTCGTTAGGGGAAGACGGCTTTGGTGCCGAAGTTCGCCTCAACAAAGCGAACGACGAAGAGAAAGGCCCGGCAGTTTTGTTTGCGGACAGCACCGAGACAATTTTTCTTGCGGATTTTTCCGGCGACGGATTGAGTGACATCGTCCGCATACGCAACGGCGAGGCGTGCTACTGGCCCAACCTTGGATATGGGCGTTTCGGCGGCAAGGTAGACATGGACAACGCTCCCTGGTTCGAGAACTCCGACTTGTTTGACGGGAAAAGAGTTCGCCTCGCCGACATTGATGGCTCCGGTACGACGGACATCATCTACCTGGCAAGCGATGGTGTGCAGGTCTACTTCAATCAATCGGGAAACAGTTGGAGTGCGAAGATCTCCTTGGACGACTTTCCTTCGGTGCATAACCTTGACGCCGTACTAGCTCTCGATCTTCTCGGCAACGGAACGGCGTGCCTGGTCTGGTCTTCGCCTCTTCCCGGGGAGTTCGGGACTGCTCTTTTATATATGGATTTGATGGGCGGCCAAAAGCCGCATCTGCTGATCGAGACAAGCAATAACCTAGGCGCCAGGACCACAATCCAATACGCCCCTTCTACCAAGTTTTACTTGCAGGACAAAGAAAGTGGCCATCCCTGGCTAACACGGTTGCCGTTCCCGGTGCAGTGCGTGGAATCTGTGACCGTCAAAGACCAGTGGCGGGACACGCGGTTTTCCACTTACTACAGCTATCACCACGGATACTACGACGGAATCGAACGTGAATTTCGTGGCTTCGGTCGCGTGGAGCAAGTGGACATCGAGGACTACGACAAGTTCGCTGCCGCCAACAACAGTCCTTACATTACCCAGGATCAGCGGCTCTACCAGCCGCCGGTGAAAACCGTCACCTGGTATCACACCGGAGCATTTGTTCATGAAAAGCGGTTGCTCTCGCACTACAGCCACGAATATTTTCCCAACTGGCTGGAAGCGGAGCACCCGGAAGACACGAACGTGCTGCAAAAATTCAAGGAAAATCAGTTGCCCGAACCTGATTTTGCCGACCAGGACCTCTCCGCTGAGGAATGGCGGGAGGCGTTGCGTGCCTGCAAGGGAATGCTGCTGCGCCAGGAGGTCTACGAACTCGACGTTGTGGCCTTAGCAAACGGAATCCAGTCGCCGGTCAAGCTGTTTTCGACCGCATACCATAATTGCCACATCCGCCGGCTGCAGCCTCGAGGAACGAATCCATTTGCTGTTTTTCTGGTGACAGAAAGCGAAGCGATTACCTATCACTATGAACTGGCCCTCAATCCGCTGCCGGCTGAGGGCCCTGATCCGCGTGTGTCGCACACGCTGAACCTGAAGGTTGACGACTTCGGACACGTACTGCAATCCGTTTCTATCGGTTACGGACGTCGGACAACATTCGACGATCCAACGTTGCCCGCCGGCAGCCCCGCTCTGATTCAGGGTTCGCAATCCGCGCCGCACTTTATCTTCACGCAATCTTCTTATACTGATGCGGATTCATCTGAAGGTATAGATAACCACCGCATTCCTCTACCGTGGGAGATCAAGACATACGAGTTCACGGGATTGACTCCGGCCGGCTACGTTTCGATTGCCGACCTGCGGTCCTACCAGTTGGGAGACGGACCTTTCGATCCAGCAAGTGTGCATGCGGTAACGGAAATCCCCTATCAGCAGATCCCGGACGGCACGCCGCAACAGCGGATTGTGGAACAAGTACGCACGATTTACTTCAACGACGATTTGACCCCGTTGACGGCCAAGAAGCTGGGCAGGCTGGGACTGAAGTACGAAGACTACAAACTTGCCTTTACCGACAGTCTTCTGACGGTTGTATTTGGCAACAAGCTGAACGATTCAATCCAGGGATCGACAGCCAAGACATACATTGCGGATGCATCCCGGAGCGGATATCTGAATGGCCACGAGCTCACCGCGCGGTTCGCCGGTCTCAATACGCAGGGACAGTATTGGATTCGGTCCGGTATTGCGGGGTTCCCGCCCAACGCGGCGCAGCATTTCTACATTCCCGAGAAATACACAGACGCATTCGGCAATGTCACACAGATCAATTTTGACAGTACATATCACCTGTATCTGCAATCCGCAGTGGATGCGAATGCCAATACGAGCTCTGTCGAGGTTTTTGATTTTCGCGTCCTTTCACCCCGGCGGATGAAGGACGTGAACGGAAATCTCTCCGAGGTGGCTTTTGACCGACTGGGGATGCCAGCGGCGATGGCGCTTCTGGGAAAAGGCACGCAGGGCGACTCTCTGAACGAATTTACCGACGACCTGCTCAACCCGAGTCTCGCGGACAAGAATACTTTTTTCACCTCGAACTATAGCGACGCCCTGCCGCGTGCCTGGCTGGGCGATGCAACTGCTCGTTATGTGTATTGGTTCGGAGAGGTGCCCGATGCCAATGGGGACCCAACTTGGAACAATCATCCTGCGGCAGCTTGTGGCATCCTTCGCGAGCAGCATGTCGTGGTCGCTGGCGCAGCTGGTGGAGGTCCCAGTCCCCTCCAGGTTGCGGTGGAATATTCTGACGGCCTGGGTTCCGTGCTGGTGAAGAAGGGCCAGGCCGAACCGCTGCAAGGCCAAACAGCGTTGCAGTGGATTGCCAGCGGCAAGACCATATTCAACAATAAGGGAAAACCGGTCAAACAATACGAGCCGTATTTCAGCGCAACAGACCATTGTTTTGATGAAAGCGAAGCGCAACAAAACGTGGGCGTCTCTTCCATTGTCTATTACGACGCACTGGGACGGACCATCCGGCAGGACGCCCCGGACGGGACTTATAGCCGCGTAGAGTTTACGCCGTGGGACGTCGTGAACTGGGATCAGAATGACACCGTTCTTGAGATGGGCAACGCCTGGTATGCGAGAAAGACAGAACCAAACGCGTCTGCCGAAGACCAGCGGGCGGCACAACTGGCGAGCGCCCATGCTGATACTCCATCGAAATCTTTTCTCGATAGCCTGGGACGGAGCGTCGTAACCGTCGCTCACAACAAGTTCACCGATAGCTCCGGCGCGGCGCGCGATGAGCAGTATCTGACTTTCACGAAATTGGATGCTGAAGGCAAACCGCTATGGATTCGGGATGCGCGCGGCAACCTGGTGATGCAATACATCACTCCGCCAAAGGCGAACGACGACCCCAGCAACGACATGGATGTCCATGCCGTACCTGCCTACGACATCGCCGGCAATCTGCTTTTCCAGCACAGTATGGACGCCGGCGATCGCTGGATGGTGGCGGATGCAGCCGGGAAACCGATGCTGGCCTGGGATTTCAACCAGCGCCAATCGAACAACGGTCCTGTCGACGAGTCGCGGATCTATCTCAGCAACTACGATCAGCTCCACCGGCCAACCGAGCAATGGCTGGCCGTGAACAATCAACCTGCACAGATGGTGGAACGGTTCGAATATGTCGACGCCAAGGACAACAATGCTGCCGCTTTGCAGAACAATTTACAAGGGCAACTGGTGCGTCACTACGATCCCAGCGGCCTGGCAGAAACCATTCGGCGGGACTTCAAGGGCAATGTGGAGGAGATTCACCGCACGCTCAACAATCAGCCGCAGTCCTCCGTCATCGATTGGCAGGGGGGCAATCCCGCGAACAACCTGGGCGCGGAAACGTTCGTACAAATTACCGAGCATGATGCTCTGAATCGGATGACGCGGCTTTACAACTGGCACCAGGGAGTGGGAAGCCGGGTAGCCATGTACGTACCCATTTACAACGAGCGTGGCTCACTCTTTAGCGAAGATCTGACATTGCGCGCGATAAAGACCGCGGCGAGTTTTAGCCCACAGCCAGACACGCAGACAGTTTCCGCGGTCCAAAAGATTCGCTACAACGTGAAGGGGCAGAAGGAGTACCTCGAACTGGGAAATGGCACGGTCACGCGTTACGACTACGATCCGCAAACGTTTCGCCTGGTGCAGTTGCGCACGACCAGGCCCGTGAGTGATCCTCCGTTCCCGGCCACGCACTCTAACTTGGCCGACGCCAATGTCCTGCAGCAACTGAATTACACCTACGATCCGGTTGGGAACATTACCGAGATCTATGACGAGGCGTTTGTCCCTGCGTTCTTCCAGAACCAGAAGATCGAGCCTCATGCCCAGTACGAGTACGACGCGCTTTACCGGCTCATCCGTGCCAGTGGCCGGGAGAATGGCGCGTTGCAAGGAATCCCGAGCAGTCCGGAAGATCCGCCGGTGCAGGCGCAGTTTGCCATCACGGATCCGAATGCCTTGCGCAAGTACGCGCAGACATTCACCTACGACTCAGCTGGGAACATCCTTGAAATTCATCATGACGCTGGTGCGGCGACTTACACTCGCCATATGCGGCCGAAAGCTGACTGCAATCAGCTGGACACATCCTGGGATGGCAACAATCCGCTCCCAACCAGCCATGTGTATGACGCGCACGGCAACTTGCTCAATTTTCTGAATATCACACCGGACAAATATCTTGTCTGGGACCATCGCGACATGATCGCCAGCATCAATCTGGGCGGCGGTGGATACGCTTTCTATCAGTACGACGCAAGCAAGCAGCGGACCCGCAAGGTCTTGCAGAACGGCATCGTCAAGGAAAGGACTTACCTCAGCGGTTACGAGCTTTATCGCGCGACCTCAAATGGCGTTGTCGTCGAAGAGATCGAGTCACACCATCTTTTCGAAGGTGAACAACGCGTGCTGCTGGTTGACGATGTGCTTGCGACCAGGAATGCGAAGCTGGCAACCGGCCCGCTCTTGCGCTACCAGTACAGCAATCATCTTGGCTCCGCCTGCCTGGAATTGAGAGATGATACCGCAATCATTTCCTACGAGGAATTCCATCCCTACGGAACCAGTGCATATAGGGCGATGAACGCCAACTTGGAAGCGCCAGCAAAGCGGTATCGGTACACCGGGATGGAGAGGGATGAGGAGAGTGGGCTGAATTACCATGGGGCGAGGTACTACGCGGCGTGGATAGGGAGGTGGGTAAGTTGTGATCCTCTCGACGTTCAGGCAACGTTGAACCGCCTTGCCTATGCCAGAGGTAATCCACTGGGGTTTATAGATCGAGCCGGAACGGCAGACTATGCCTGGCCCAAGGGTGCTGTTTGTGTGGCGCCGGAGAACACGCGATCCTCTGGTCAGCTCACACACTTCGAAGTCTTACCGGAAATAGAGAGTCGCATTAACAAGGAAGGATTCTTCACGGCTGAGATTGAAATCCAAACCCTACCCGGCGGCTCGAATACGCCCGGAAGCAAGAACCCGGGTAGGCTCGATTTAAGTGTTTATGGCTCAACGCAGGGTGAACATATTCATGATCTGAAGCCGTTGGGCGGTAAACAACAAGTAAAGCCACAGACAGGCCGATATGCTCGCTTTAAGGCAGACAGCAGTGGCGAACCAACCGTGTTTTCGGCGAAATCCGGGACTCGTGCTTTGACAGATTACGCTCCAGATGCGTTAGATTCCGTAGAGGTACATGATCGCACACATGTTCTTAGCCAATCCCCGGGTACCCCTGAGCGCATTGACTATTACACCTATGACAAAGATTTTGTGAAGACACCGGAAGTGTCGTTTAAACCAACTCTCAAACCAAACGCTGCCGCAACGGCAGCCACTGGCCAGTCAAGCGCACCGACATTGCCTGTCCAATCGGCAAGTGCGCCGCAACCGGCAGTCTCACCGGAATCCACTGCCCTTGCCGCAGAATCTCCTGTTGTAGGGAGTGCGAAAGCGCTGGCAGCTGAGGCTCAGAGCTCCGCAATGTCTTTGGCTGACAAAGGTAAGATGGCTCTTTATGCGGCTCCTGAACTTCTGACTAAGATTGCCAAGGCTGCAGGATACGTATTGGCTGTCGGCGGCGCCTGGACTGCAACGGACGTGGCCAATAAGGGGTATGACAGCGTCCCGTCCGAAGCTTGGCTCACCGAATTTGGAGTATTGGCTGTCGTGGGTCTGGTGGATAACGCAGGTGCAATGGCCAAAACTTCTTGGGGTGACTGGTACTATTCTGACACTTTGATGGAATCCTTTAAAACATATGGCATGAGTCCTCTTCAGCGGGACCTCGCTTTGAGTCTCCAAAAAAATAAGCAATGAACTCGAGAAACACAGATACGAAGGACAACGCGCCTTAAGCAGTATCAAGATGTTTTCAGGGACGAATCATGACACTGATAGCACCACCCCGACCACGCAATCCCTCATCGACCTCAACAACCGCATCACGGAGATGGAGCAAAAATAAGGTCCGGGACGCGCAGCAATTCTTCAAGACCACCTCTCTGATCAGCTCATCTTCCCGTCATGCCAACGGCAACGTGGTTGGTAAGACAGAGCCTGGGCGGTTTTTCTGGTTCAGCAAACAGTAGGGCATTCCCGTCCAAGGAGATTCCGGCACAATGCATAAAGTAACCGCGCCACTAAAGACTGGAGATCAGAGACCAGAGGTACTCAACCTGCAAGATGCGCTGCGTCTTCTGGTCGATCACGGCAAGCTCACCGTTGATCCTGCCACCCGCGACGCCTTGCTGAAGGCCTTCGATGTCGAGCGCACTCAGCAGGTCTTTGGGGATAAAGCGACCAGTGTTCTAGTCCGCTTGTTCCAGGCGCAATACCGGCTCCCTGCCACCGGGGAAGTGGATACCGCAACCGCGGACTTGCTCAACAAGGTGCTCAAAGACCCTGGCGTACTCGAAAGCGGTTCGCCTTCGGGGCAATTCATAGTACGCGGCCGAATTACGTACGCGAGCGGTAAGAACGCTTCCGGGTTGGTGGTCCGGGCCTATGACCGGGACCTGCGGAGCGAGGAACTGCTAGGCGAAACCAAGTCGGATGGACAAGGTACTTACCAGATTTCCTACACTGCCGATAAATTTAAGCGCGCGGAAAAAGGAACAGCGGACTTGGTTGTGCGTGTCTACGACGCGGCAGGGAAGATCCTGGCCGCTTCGCCAACGCGCTTCAATGCCAGCAACGACGAAGTTGTGGACCTGGCGGTCCCGGACCCCGTGGACACGCTTTCGGAGCTGGAGCGCTACCTCGATGAACTAGAGCCGGTCCTCGGCAATGTTTCACTGCCTGAGCTCACCTCTGACGACCTGGATTTTCTCCACGGCGACACCGGCATCGATCGCAATCACTTGCTGTGGATGTCCCTGGCGGCCAAGAGTGCATTGACCACTGGCGGTGTTTCGGATCGCCGCACAGCGGAGATGTATGGGCCGAACAAAGGCACGCCTCGGATACCCATGGAAGCCTTTTACGGCTGGTTCCGAATGGGATTGCCCACCGAATTAACGGCACTCTGGTCCCATAAGCCCAACGAACTGATCTCTGCGCTAAAGACAGCAATCTCGCGGCGCATTATTCCCGCCCGCTTCGTGTCAGAACTGGACGGGATAGCCAAGATTCTGCCGACGCTTCAGCTGCAATCCACCTTGCAACCGGCGCCCGCGGGAACGAAACCGAGCCTGGGAGATATTCTGGGCACCATGCCAACGGCGCTCGAGCCGCAGAAATCGGAGGCAGTCGCAAAAATAGTCGCTGAGACGCCGCTCACCGACCCAAAGTTCTCCTCCGCCCTGACCCAGGCCGGGCTGAGCCCCGAGGAAGCTACAGGAGTGGAGCGCACACTCAGACTGGCCGAACTCACGCTGAACCACCCCCCTCTTCTGAATCAACTGCAGCAGATTACGCAAAAGGATGGAGATGCGTCACTACGCTCGATCGCAGCAATTCCTGCCGACCAATGGTTTGATATGGCGTATGCGCATGGGACACCGGCAGCCAGTAATCTGGGTGAGGACGCTTACGCGTGGCAGCTGCAAACCAGCGTTCAACACTTGCAGCCGAGTGCGACTCTGGTAACTCGGATTAGCGATGGATCGTTGCCTGAGCTTCCTGAATTCTCCGATGTCTCTGCCTTCCTGAAAAATAATCCGAATCTCAGCATCTCGACGGCAAACCTGCAAAACTTGCCGGCGGACACCAGCTTCGAGGGCGTGCAGGACAAGGAGACGCTGAACTCTACGCTGCTTTCGCTACAAAGACTCAACACGATCAAGGCAACTTGGGAGGAGAGCGGACAACTACTGAACATGGGGATTCGGGGGCCGCTGGCAATCGTTGAGCGCGGACCCGAGCAACTGCGCCGGGCTCTGTCGGGACGAATCGAGGAAAGCCGCGTGGATGACATCTATCACACGGCGAAGGCCATACATGACCTGAGCCTGGGAGTGATGGCGGCCGCTGCGCCGCGAATGACGCCGTACGGAATCGCCGGCATCCCAGACGGTTCCAAGAATGTAGACCCCAGCGGGCTGAAGCAATATCCAACCCTTCAGTCGTTGTTCGGGCCTCTCGACAGTTGCGTCTGTGAAGACTGTCTCTCGGTCCTAAGTCCATCGGCATACTTTGTCGATCTGATGAAATTTGTTGAGCACTCGGGGACGGCGCTACAAAGTCTTTTGGCGCGCAGGCCTGACATCGTGGACCTGGAACTTTCCTGTGACAACTCGGAAATTGAGATTCCGTACATCGACCTTGTCAATGAGGTGCTGGAGAATGCGGTAGCTCTGCCGGTCACCATTCAGTTGCCGGCCGGAACCACGGTGAGCGCGGAAATGGCCAAGGACCCCCTGCCATCCACGATCACTTCCGCCCTCGCGCGCACGGCACTGCAGATTCCGACAAACCTTACGGCGACGCAGAACAAGAACCAGTTTTTGATGTTCGGTGCGCTCACTTGGGTGGTGGGGGACCGCTATCGCAGATGGACCCTGACTTCTTGGGAACAGTCCATCACTCTCCAGTCCGGTGGTGTCACTCGCAATCTTTCGCTTGACGGAATCAATGTGCCGGGGCTGATCAACTCCCTCAATAACGGCCAGATGCCGACGGATTTTCGGCAGCGCGTTCTGGCAGCGTGGGGCGCAGCGGGAGGCGGATTCCGCGGCGCCCCCGTTCTTGAAGTTGCCGTCAGCGCTGTCACGCCGGGAGTCCGGTGGAAGGTCACGATCCGGCCGCGGATGAAAGTGAAATTCACGAACCAGGACGCCGTTTCGAAAATTACGCTCAGCGACGCGCAGGGCAAAGTGGTGACAGAGAAGAGTTATTCGCCCAATGCGATTGATGCCACTCGCAGTGCGGTAGTCGGCGGTAAGGCGGGCGGAATGCTTAAGCCGCTTCTCGGAGCTGCTGGATCTTTCAAAGTCACCGTGGCCGATGCGGCAGACACCTACTCTCTGGAAGGCACAGAGCAGGTCGCAGTGCTGACCTTTCACACGCCCAGTTTGTCCATCACGTCCTTGGCGTACCAAAGCACCGCTGAGGGAATTGATGTGATGGCGCAGCCACAGAACTTGAATCCCGAAGCGTATACCCGGCTGAGCGGAGCGTGGTTTCCGTGGACGCTGCCGTTCGATCTGAACATATTTGAAGTACGCCGCCTTCTGGAGCGCGCGCAATCTTCGCGACGATTGTTGATGGAGCTTCGTTTCCCGGTAACGAGGCTGAAGAATGCAGCAATCGCGCAGGAAGTTCTGGGACTCAGTCCCGCGCTGGTCACGAGGCTGGGCGCTGTGGGATCGGAAGCTTCGGCCCCGAACATCTGGCAGCTTTGGGGTACAGTTGTAGCACCGGGCACAAACAAGACCAGCATTGTTGACGCGTCCACCGGACAACATGTCAGCGATACTCCGCTCAAGGTCCTGTCGAAGGTGTCCATTCTGCTGCAGCAGTCCCGGTTGTCTCTCGATGAATTCAGGGCAGTTGCTGACACCAACTTCGTTACGCCAGACCCTGGGCATCCGATCAGTATTCTTCCGCTCGATGAATGTTCTCCGAGCAACATGGCGTTGACCGGCCTTGACGTGGGATATCTCGATCGCATCCACCGGTTCGTCCTGCTGTGGCGGGTATTGGGTTGGACCGTCCGGGAAGTAGACATGTCGCTCACAGCGCTGGCGGCTGGGGCAAACAATCTCGATAGCGCGAACCTGAGTTTAGCATCGATTACAAGATTGATGCAGCTTCTAAACCTGTCTGCTGAACAACTGACAGTTTTCTGGGATGGTTTTAACACGCGGCTTTATCAGAATCTTGAGGATCCTTCAGCGAATCCGACGCCATCGCTGTACGAGCGGTTGTTTCAAAGCCGCAGCAAAACCGCGTCGCCTGATCCGGACCTTGCGCTTGTTTCGAATCGGAACGAAATCGTGGGGGCGGCGGGCCGGGCGACGATCAGTTCCAAGCTAACGACGGTTTCGGGGGCTGTCGGCGCTCCTGCGAATTGGGTTACAAAACTTCTGGCGCCGGGGGGGCCGGTCCAGGATGTGCTCAATCTGCAGAATCTGGGTGCCCTGTATTCTGTGTGCTCCTTGCTGCGATCACTGAACATCACACCGGAAGACTACGCCGATGCCAGGGTGCTGGTTGCTGATAACCCATTCGCTTCACCGGCGGTGACAGTGGCGTTCGCGGAGACGGTGAACCTCGTCAAGGCGACGAGTTTCTCCCTGGAAGACCTGCGGTTCCTGCTGACCGACACGGTGCGCCCCGGCTCCTCGCTGGATTTGTCTGCCGATGACGCGCAGACGCTGTGCCAGGAGATTTGTAAGGCGGCAAACGCAGTCATTCAACGTGCGACCGTCGCTTACGAATCCGACGATTCCCAGATAGCTGCGGGAAATCCTGGCGGAGGGCTCGATCCCCAGAAGGAAGCCTCGAAGGCAGCGCAGCGGGATTTAAAGAGACAGGCAAGCCTGGCTGTGGTTGAACGGCTGGCCGCTCTGCAAGGCTTAGACATCGATGTGATGAACGCGTTGTTGTTGGGCAATCAAGGTAATTACAAGGGACGGCTGAAAGATCCCGCCGACAACACGCGGGGCGCAGTGCAAGTTCTGCTCGACAAGGCTTTCATTGCTGGAAATGCAGTGACTGCTAAAGCCACAGGGGTTTTGCGCCTGTTGCGGAAATCAGTCCTGGCATGCAAGAGACTCAACCTGGGGATCGCGGACCTTCAGCTTCTGCCTGACGTGTGGGCGGGCGGGGGTATGCATTGCCTGGAATTCAATAGCCTGCCTCTGACGCCTCCCGCCGCAGGAGTCGATCGCTTGTTCCGCGATTGGCGCGGCCTGGTGACTCTGCTATCGATTCGAGACATGCTAGGCGGTGCAGGCGCAACGGCCCTGGCCTACGTGACCGCTTTAGATACCAGTAACGATGCTGCGCTATCCGTGGTGGATGCAGCCCTGGAGTTGGCGCCCTTGAGCGCCAGGGCGGCAGCGACGCGTCTGGCCACCGACTTCAACCCGGGTGCGGACCTTGACTTCCGCGATCCAGTTCAAGTGCGGGCACTGCTCGACCTTCTTGCCGCCGAAAAACTGCTGGGAGCAAGCGACACTCAACTTAATCTTCTCGTTGCGCCGGCGCCGACGCCGGATGCCCCCAAGACCGCCAAAGAGTTGTTGCAAATGAAGTATGGGAGCGAAAACTGGACAGGCGTAATCAAGCCGATTACGGATGAGCTCCGGCGCCGCCGCAGGGACGCTCTAGTCGACTACCTGCTGGCTCAGTCGAATGTCCCCGGCGCCTGGCTGACACAGAACGTGCCTTCGGTGCCGCTCAGCACCGCAAATGATCTTTACGAGTATTACCTGATCGATGTACAGATGGGTTCTTGCATGGGCACCACGCGGTTGCTGCAAGGAATCGCCGCGATTCAGCTCTTTGTCTTTCGCTGCCTGATGAATCTGGAAACAAATGCTTCTCCCAAGGACATCGACCGGAACCAATGGAACTGGATGCAGAACTATCGCGTGTGGGAAGCTAACCGGAAAGTATTTCTTTTTCCGGAAAATTGGCTGTTTCCTGAACTTCGTGACGACACCAGCGATGCATTCAAGGAGCTGGTCGCGTCATTCAGTGAAAACGAGGTCACTGACAAAACGGCGCAGGAAGCGTACTCGGCTTATCTCGACGAACTGGTGGAGGTATCTCAGATTGTGGTGTTGGGCATGCACGAGCACTCGCTGCCAAAGAGCAGCAGCAGTGGTAACTCTCAGGAACGCATTCTTTACATCGTAGGCAGGTCTGCCAATACTCCATTTGACTATTTTTGGCGGCAGTGCTCCAACTTTGGGGCGGACCAGATGGAGTGGACACCCTGGGAGAAGATCGATCTCGACATTGTTGGAGAACACGTGATGATCTTCGTCTTCGGTGGCGATGTGCACGTTGCCTGGCCAGTGATCAAGAAGATTAACGCGAGCGACACTCAAGATCACGACACCTGGGAAGTTCAAATGGCCTGGGCCAGACGAACAACCCGGGGATGGAGCAAAAAGAAATTAAGCACCGACACGATTACGGCCGATCGACTTGTAGCGAAGGATGAAAATCAAAGCTGGACCTTCCGGGTATGGACACAGTCTTTGGCTGCGGGTGCGGGAGGAAACGCTTCCTTGCTTGGCATGGAGACAGTGCGTATCGACTGCTACGCAGCTTCTGAGTTGTCAGGTCAGACTCAGGAGACCCAACCCACTTCCTTGAAACAGCCGGAAGGCACGAACGGAGATCTTCCGCAAATCTCAATCGAGGCCAAGGTTTATTGGAAGCGCGGTGCGAACTATCTTCCGGCGCAGGGCGCAAGCATCTGGTTACGAATTCTTCCGCTTGACAATACCGCCCCCCACCCACTGGCTGCGGAATTTGCGCGTATGAAATTTATACCTCAGCTATTCGCAAACGACTGGGATCAAGACACCGCGACAGCCCTCCTGGGTTACACAGACAATTCAGGCACCTTCAACCCGAGCTGGTTAGTAACGTTCCAAGAGGGAAGCACGAAACCAGCCCCACCACCTCCCGGTGTTATAACTGCCGTGACCCAGACTGGAGTGTGGAACGGCGCAACCATGGTCACCTTCGAAATATCAGTCGGTTATCCCGGATCAACGAAACCAACGGCTGCACTGGCACAGACTGTCCAGATTGATGACATGAAGACGCCGTTCCTCAATTGTGTACTTTCGTTCATCCTTGATCCCGACGCAGCTTCTCAGAGTGCCCCTTCTGAGGATCCGGATCGAGCCGTGGTAATCGGTCCCAATCCGGTTGGGACATTTCTTCTCGTTACCGGCAGAGACATGTCTTTGCGCACAGACAATGCGGGTGCCCCGAATTTGAATTTGATTGAGGGCACAATCTCGTTTGCAAATCGAATGCAGGAGACTAAAACCAATCCTCCAGGTCAACTCGTGCTTTCGAGTACACCGATTGCACCGATCTTTGACAGCTTGCCCGGGCCCGCTGTTTCTGGTTTATTTGAAGTCGCAGGGGCAAGCTCCCTTCAGGGCCGCGCTCCTGACACGGGCGAGGTTCCACAGCCGCAAATCTGGAATTATCGCGACGATCAGGCCGCCTACTACCTCCTCACCGAACCTCGCGGCGGACACGCATCGGCTCAAGCGTTTTCCGAATCGCAGCGCATGCTTGCCGACGAACGCGTGAAAGCAGCGATTGATCTGCCGGGGCTATTTGCGGAAGAAGCAGCCCTCGACGATGCGCCTGACAAATTCCTAAAGAGCTATAACCCAGAGGGTATTAACACTGACGATCCCGCTACCTTCGATGGGCTGGCATTCGATTATCAGGTCCCTTCATCCATCTACTGGTGGGAGACCTACTATCATGGCCCATCCATGACCGCTCAAAGCCTCTCGCAGTATCACCGTTTCGAGGAGGCGCGCGACTGGTTCCATTACATTTTTGACCCCACGATTGACGATGACGGTACGAGCGCTTCGCGGTTCTGGCGCTTTGCTCCATTTCACAATCAAGACGACAACAGCACCGTCAACTCGCTGCTAATGGCCCTGGCCAAGGGCGAGGCTCCGAGCCAGACGGACGACCCGACTGGAGTGCGTGCGCAGATCGCGCGCTGGAGGAAAGACCCGTTTAATCCCTTCGCGATTGCCCGCATGCGCCAGACACCGTTTCGCTGGGCAATTGTGTTCGCATATCTCGATAATTTGATCAATTGGGGCGATCAGCTATTTCAGCGCTTTACTCGTGAGTCCATCAACGAGGCCACACAGCTATACGTGTTAGCCGCGAAGATACTTGGGCCGCGCCCGGCAATCGTGAAGCCGCAGCTCCAAACTGCGCCGATGACGTATCGAGCGCTGAACGACACAACGCAAATCGATGATTTCTCGAATGCCTGGATCTCTCTCGCAGACAATCCTTTGATCCAGGCGTGGCTGGCGTTCCTCGAGTGGCTCCAGGAACATGGATTTACCGGCCAGACTTCGGATCAAACCTCCACGCCCTTATTTTCATCTGTAGGATCCCTGTATTTCTGTATTCCCCACAATGATAAGTTGGACGGATACTGGACGAAGGTGGAAGGCCGTCTCGCCAAGATCCGGTCCTGCCGGGATATCGACGGAATACCGCGGAGGCTCGCCCTCTATGATCCTCCGATCGATCCTGCCCTGCTAATTCGAGCCCGGGCGGCTGGAATAGACATCAATGATGTGCTCGACAATCTGTATGGGCCGTCGTCACACTACCGATTTACTTTCCTGCTCGGCAAGGCAATTGAGATTACAGCCGAAGTGAAGCAATTCGGGGGATCGCTGCTCTCCGCTCTGGAAAAGCGTGATGCTGAGGCGCTTGCGATTCTGCGGTCCGGGCACGAAGTGGAGATGAACAAGCTGCTGAAACAGATAAAACAGGGCCAGGTCGACGAAACCAAGAAGAACGTGGACGCTTTGCAACAAAGCGAGGCGACAGCCCTTGAGCGGCTTACACAGTATCAGAAATTTCTTGGACAGACGAGCTTGACCCAAGGCGCCGACGAGATGCCGGTCGTCGAACAATTCTCCATGCTTAGCATCTCTCAGAATGCGCCCGACGATTTCTCCGGATTGGACTTGACGGGCTCCGAAGTCAGCCAACTGGGATCGCTGGAAGAAGCGAACGCATGGTCCATTTCCTCTTCGATCGCGAATGCCGTCGCTGGCATCCTCCATGCATTTCCTAACATTGGAATCGGGTCGATCATGGCCCAGTCGTCGTTCGGTGGCACGAATCTGGGCAACGCTGCCAATGCTATCGCATCCGTCCTTACCGCTTTTGCCACGAACGCGCAATTTCACGCCAACCGCGCCTCTCAGCTCGCCTCGTACCAGAGACGACGCGAAGACTGGTTGAACCAGAGCAAGTTGGCGCTCGCCGAGATCCACCAGATACGCAAGCAGACGATCGCCGCGCAAGCACGGCAGGCAATCGCCGAGCAGGAGCTGACAAATCACCTTCGGCAGATTGAGCAGATGCAGGAAGTGGATGATTTTCTGAAGGACAAGTTCACCAACCAGCAGCTTTATAAATGGATGGTGGATCAACTCTCGAGCTGCTACATGCGTACTTATCAGCTTGCCTTAGAGCAGGCCAAACGTGCGGAACGGGCCTGCCAGATCGAACTGGTGGACGACACTGTCAGTTTCATCAATCCTTCGAATTGGGATAATCGGAGGCAGGGGCTGCTGGCAGGGGAGTGGCTGCACGGCGATCTTAAGCGCATGGAGGCCCTCTACCTTGAGAAGAACCTGCGCGAGTTTGAAATCACAAAGAGTGTTTCTTTGCTCCGTGTCGATCCGATGGCTTTGTTCCGGCTGAAGGAAACAGGGACTTGCAACATCGACTTGAATGAAGAATTGTTCGACGTGGATTACCCCGGGCACTATTTCCGCCGCATCAAGTCGGTAAGCCTGACCATCCCTTGCGTGGTGGGACCGTATGCATCGGTGAACTGCACGCTTCGCTTGCTGAACCACTCCATTCGAATCAACAGCGATCTCCGGGCCGGTGCTGATGGCTATGCACACGCGCAGGACGCCAACGGCCAGCCCGCGACGGATGCCCGCTTCATCGACAACCGCAACATTCCGTATACCGCGATCGCCACCAGCTCCGGACAAAATGACAGCGGCATGTTTGAACTAAACTTCCGCGACGAGCGTTTTCTTCCTTTCGAGGGAGCAGGCGCGATCAGCGGCTGGGAACTGGATTTGAACGGAAAGTACGTTACCGGCAACGTGATCAAGGATTTTTCGCAGTTCGACTTCAACACGATTTCGGACGTAATTCTCCACATCCGATACACGTCCCGTGAGGACACCAATTTGCGGGCTCCCACCCTGATTCACTTCGAGAACTACTTAAAGACACTGGTGAGCAAGGCGCAGGGCCCGTTACTGCAATGCTTGGACCTGCGGCGGCAATTCGCCTCTGACTGGCAGAAGCTCAACGCCTCGAATGCCGATACTCGGATTTTCAACATCAAATTGACGCGCGAACACTTCCCGTTTCTTGGTGGTTTGCGCAGTATCACACTGCAAGGGGCCGCGCTTTTGGTACATGCGGTTAAAACTCCGGTGCCCAACTACAACATTGATATTGCGATCGCCAGCACGCAGCCAGGATTGCAAGCACCCGATGGCACCGGCATTGCCTCGCGGAAGGTCTTCGACCAGGCCGGGTTACTCGAATTCGGTTATCCAAAAGCAGATGGTGCAGGAAACGTGGCTCCGATAGCTCTTCCGCTGAGCACAACAAACGGTGCTACGGTCTCCATTACACTCGCCAAGGCGGGAATGGGATTGGCTGTGGACGGGTTGCGAGACGCATGGTTGATCCTAAGCTACACGTTACCTTAATGCTGCGACAAATCGCCGCGGAAAACAAAGGCGATTTTGCCGCAGGCCCCATTGCAATGTTGCTCAGGCCGGTCCCAACAGAAGCGAATACAGATTCCATAATCATCTGTTTCGGGAACACAGATTTTGCCTGCCTTCGCACTTCAGGAATCATAGGTTTGCGAGGAAGTAAGTTGAAAGGGTTTTTAGAACAGCCCCTAAGGCCATGCGGCTTATCCGACACTCCCTAATCGTAAACGCGATTTGGCCATGGACTTGTGCCCGAGTAGTGAATGATAAAGGACGTTATCATTCGCAAATACAATGATATTCTTTCCAGATAGCCTCAAATAGCAACAATGAAACCTGCCCTAGGAAGCCGTGAAAGGCTACTATGCTCAGGAGGATCGTGAAATTGAAACCCGTGACGGCGACGGTACACGATTGGCAATTAACCGGACGTGCCATTCCCCGTAATGAGCTTGAGCAAATCAGAGTAGATCGGGATGCGGAGCTTGATGCGTGCGTTCGTCACCTCAACGTTCATGGGCAAAATGCCTTTCTCTGGGGAACTCGGGGTGTGGGCAAGACTTTCTTACTTCGCCTAGTCGAAGAGAATCTCCGGACAGATAACCGAATCCTGCCCGTATCGGTAGACGTGCTCGGCTTGCCTGGATTTGGACGGTCGAATGCAACAACCGCTTTCCCAGAGGCGGTGCTCTTGAGTATCTGTACCACAATTTGGAAAGACGTTCTTGGAAAACCGTACTCTGAGTTGCGCGCCCGACTGAATCTTCGACAAGGGGATCTCCGTTTGAGATCCAAGCTCGCTAAAACAGTCGAGGAAATTTATCTGCATTGCATGGGTTCACAGAAGAAGGCCCACTATGAGTACACGAATTCGGTCGGGTTCTCGGCTGGAGCGACAGGTGAAAAGAAAGAAACAGGTTGGGCTGAACATGAGCAGCCGCCCATACTGCCATTTGAGTTCATGGAGTTCTGCGAAGAGCTGCTTAGGGTCATGGAAGAACACGGAAAGACTCGAATCATCGCTCTGTGCGACGAGGCGAACCTTTTGCCCTCCTGCCAACAAAGAGACATCTTAGCACGGTATATTGATCTCTTCGCATCGCGTAGCATTCAGTTTCTTTTTGTTGCTGGCGTTCCTGATTGGGAGCCCCGTCCTCCGTTTATACCCGATGGATTCGACCTGATTCTAGAACTGAAGGGCCTACATGCCAATGCCGCGAAGCAATTGCTGTGCAATATCGCGAAACGTGCGGGCAAGGAACTGGTTCCCGAAGCGGCGGAAATTGCCCAAGAGCAGTTGCTGGGAAACCCACGAATGATGATTATGGCCCTCAAATCAGTCGTAATTGATTCGCCACAAACCAACACGATTACTTCTCAGGCCCTAAAATCAGCCTGCGACAGGATTATCGAGGAGCAGGTACGTTTTCGGCCAACTTTACGTCCGCAATTCAAGGCAAGAAAGGTAAGGAAAGTGCGTTCTTAGACGTGACCTTGACCAGTAAAACTGCGACGAATTATCGGTGGTGCCGTTGACTAGGGTTCGACCTTGAGCGACCAGAAGCAATCAACTAACCACCTTTTAAGAAACGTGCCTTTTCCGGGGTTGACTTTTAAACCCGATAAAATACATTATCGAGATTAAAGCAACCACGGCCATAGACCTATCGTTTCTCAGAAAGCGAGCGAAGAGTATTCTTCCGCTTGGCCATCAACCACTCTAGGGCCTGTTGCGCCTCGTACGGCGGAAGAGGCTGCCAGTTATTGTCAAACACCGCGAAAACATATCTCTTCTGCTTTTTAAGATTGATCACAAGCCCAGTAATGCCGCATGGGGTAAGGTCGAGTTGCTCGCCCACAGATTTTATTGAGTCTGAGGAAAAGACTGCATGTTCATCTTCCGATTGACTCGTGAAGGTCGCTCCTGAATCGTTTATCTTTAGCAGCCCAGGGTTTCCACGTTTGAAGGTGCGCAAGTGAATGACGGTGAAGGCCAACTCTCCTCCGGAGGACAAGATTGTCTCAGCGTCAGATGGCGCGCCATTCCGCGGCGCTCTTAACTTGGCTGGGTCAAGGCCAGCTTCCTGTGCCGTGAAAGCAGTCACCGGTTTGCCCGCTTGGATGCCTACTTCCTGTCCAGGCATCGCGACATACACAAAAATCCCTAAGAGTGGATTCAAACGGTTAAAACCCTGTGCAGCGTTAGCAGCGTCCTGCCCGCGTCCCGCACCCTTTGCTGCGATGACGCCATGTAAGGCGATCGTTTGTCCATCGGCCAACTCCACCTCGTCAACACGTATCTTTAAAAACCCACGACGTCCGAAGGGTTTAGGATGTTTTGCTTCCATCAAAACTCCTTTCCCGCGCGCGCCCTTAGCTATGGCGATATAATTATCAATTATCACATCTCTCACAACCTCAAAATTCACGGGTGCCCCTTTTTCTGCCGTAGCGGAGCACAGCGAGGGTATCAACAGTAACGTCATTTGTGTGTTGACGGGTAAAAAAACCTTCCCACGCCGATCGACTGGTTGCTCCTGCAACATGCTGATTGGTATTCCCGCTTTGGCAAACTCTATTGCCTCGCGTATTTCATCGGCGGGCAGTCGTTTCTGAGGGATATCGATTTGGAAGCTAAATGAATAGGTCAGGCTTTTACCCCCCGTGCGAATCTCGAGTTTTATGTCACTGTGCTTGCCGGGATCTTTTATCGATACCTGTGTGAGGGGCACAGGATCAAAGGAAGAATCGGGATCATTATCGCTTCGAAATGAAATTGTCCCTTCACCAATATGCAGAGTTCCCATGGAGCCCAAGCTGCGCCCGCTAACGACTTTTACTCGATAGTCCGTCGGACGCGCATGGTGGATGCCTTTTGCAAACTGTACGGCATAATCAATGGCATGGAGGATGGGAGCCGGATGTTGCGTCTCAAAGTTGTTATCGACGTACTGAAAGTCATAGCTCAATCCATTCTTCAATTTAATATGAAAGCCCTCCCCGATCTTGAGCGATGGAAATCCCCCATTTTCCCGTGCCTCTTGGATCTCGCTGAGCTCAAACACAAGACTTTCCTTGCCAGGCTCCGCGGTATACCAAACCATCTCATTGTTAATTCTCATGTGACCGGAAGAGATGCGCCGAGAACCAATGCCGATGTGAGAGGCGCGAAACTCTCGAGGCAAGGCTGAAAGGGAAGATCGAGGACCACTCACGTCTATAATTACACTATGAAGATTCGTCGCAAATTCGAACTCAGTCTTGAATTCCGGTGAATGGCTCGGGGTCTGAGGCTTCTTGGAACCGTACAATTGTTGGGCTCTTTTCGGGACCTTGTCCTGTAAGTATCCAAAAAGCTCAGCCGCTGTCACAATTCCATCATGATCAGAATCAGCGGCTCCCTTCATCCCTGCTATTAAAAAATGAGTGAAGATCCCTTGCTTCGCGTCTGGGTCTTCATAAGAGTATTCATTGTTGCCGGATGAAAGAAACACCATTCTAACGTCCTCGTCGGCCTCATACTTCTCGTCATGAAATACACTCAGCAACGCGTCAGATACGTTGCTCCCACCCTTGCCCACTCCACCGCTTAGAACGGATGCAGCATGACATGCGTCAATGAATAGCACCAGTTCCCGCGCACTGATCTGTTTTAGGTCCTCCAGCAGGTAGTCAGCCCGAATCCCCAATACACGCGGCATCTCTGGATCGCTGTCCCACGGCATGAAGTAGACGTAGCCACTTTCATCCAGAATGCCATGCCCGGAGAAAAAAACGTACACTCTATTGGCGTTTTTGTGTTTACTGAGCCACAGCAATTCTTCGCGAATTCTTTTGAATGTAGCTTTTTCTCCGACCAGTACGTGGACATTTGCGGCATCAAACTGGAATCCCGTCGTGGATTCTATGATCTCTGCAAAGCCCAGTGCATCCTGATCGCCATATAGCACATCGTGCGCAGGAGGGAAATTCTGATATTTGTTGATGCCGATCACGAGGGCATAGTTTTGCCCCGCGTTTTGGCAATGAGCGACACTTGAAAGAGCAAGAACAACAATAGCGGCACATGCTCGTAAGCTCATCTGGTTTTGTCTTCTGATCCAGTCTGCGAGCTGGAGTTCGCAAAATAATAGCCGATCACGGGTGCCACAATCCAAGAGAGCCAGGAGCTCAAGAAACTGATTTCCTGTATCGAGTTCTCAATCGTACCCACGAGGAAGACGAGCCGGGCCAAAAAGGCAAATATCACGGCATTCCACATTATCGAAGCCAGCGCTGCGAAAACAAAGGGAGCCTTTCTTCTTTCCGTGCCCACATTTCTGTTTTTCTTACCAAAATAGAAAAGTGTTATGACTCCGAGGTACGGGGTATATGAGGTGCGGAGCTGATCAAGAGCGGCGTGAAAATTATCGGGGCCGATCCAATCGCGCAAGTAAAGATAGAGCAAGATCGCTAGGTTGAGCAAAAAACAGGAGAACCAGAGGTAGAAGAGTACGCGACGGGCATTGACATTAGAAATCATCTTAATAACTGTCCCTGGGGCTCGAAATAAACCAAGGAGCGCAAAACCGAGTGAACAGCCACCTACATAGAGTCGATCGCTTTCCGCAACCTGTCGGCTTCAGATCTGTGCCTGGTCTCTGATGTGTCCGCAAACCACGTTTGCTCAATCTTTCGTTTAGACTCGATGGTGGTGGTGATTATGTACAGCACATCGCGTGGGGATCTAAAAACCTCCACCCTAAATGCGACACGTCGAATTAAGATTTTTCCCGCTTCTGGTGTGCCAACTAGACTTTGGTCTTGATGCAGATTGGTTACAAAAACAAGGCGCGAACTTTCACAATCATACTCTTCACGACGCACGGTTAATTTCATACCATCTTGAAGAACGTGATGGAGTTTCACAGCAAATTCGAGGAACGATATCGCTGCTCGCCTGTCCTCGACAGGATACATGAACGCTTGATCCTGGGGAAATTCACCGCCTTTTGCGCCCCTGACATCTAGCTTTACGCTCTTCGAGAAAATTCCTTTATCATTTTCCGTCAACAAGGTGTAAGTCGCACTCGCCTCTGGTGAAACCTTCGCGGAGCCGGAAGTGGGAACCTCACCAATTCCTGTGATAAAAGCGCGAGCTGCATTTTGCGCTTGCCAGTGCAATGTTGCCGATCCGCCTATCTCCATTGAAGTAGGCTCAACGGTGAGAGTGGCAACTTGCGCAGACGATGGCGCAACGAAGAAGCAAATCGAGAGGAATAGAAACACTTCCCGAATCATATAGAGTTCCAGAGGAAACACCTGCTACGTCGGGGCCGAACTGAATCGACAATACTATCAGGGAAGGGCAAGGTCGGATACATCAAACAGAAGATATCCGGTTCTTTGATTGAGCGACCAGCCTTCAATCCCAACCCCTGCTCTTTCCTTCTTGTTCTGTCTGATAAATTCTGTTATCAGACAGATGCATACGGAAAGAAATCGGAAGGCTACGCGGGCTGAGACAGCGCAAATGAATAAACAAGTTGCAAACCGATCTGAGCGCGATTCGAACGCACATTCAACGCCGTAAGGGTTATCTTAACATTAGAAGATCAGACCGGTTCGCATACGCGGGATTGTACAACATCCTTTCTATGAATGCGTCCGCATCTACGGACATCTCGACCTGTTAAATCGCATTTGCGTAGCCGCCTATTGCGGACTAAATGAACGTTATTCGCGGACATCTCTCGCTCTGATTGCCCAGAATGCAGCCATGAGATCCATGTTCCCGGGATTCTCTGTGAGGTCTCCCGGAACTTCCCAGGCGAGCCTCGTTGTGGCTGTTCGGGACGAATCCGATCCTGTTTGTAGCAGTTCAAACGGCCAACTCGCAGTTCCCAATAGTCCTTTTTGCTATTCTTCCGAGAGTGACGGCTATGTCTTATACGCTCCTTTTCTTCGGGCACAAGTTTCTTCGATGGTAGCACTCTCCGATCTTCTAACTTCTGGGCTCTAAATGTCTCAATCACATTCTCCATGCGGCGTGGGGAATTTGTGCTCATGGCGATGTTGGCCAACAAATCAAAAAGCTGTACATTCGGGAGTGAATTCCGATGTTTCCTCCACGACAAGTCTTTATCGATTGCTGCTTGAGTAAGCAAAAAAGCAGCGTGGAAGCGGCCTTGATTCACGGGAGACCCCAGTAGCGCTCGTCTTTCTTTCGTAGCACGCGCCTCCGCAGTCGCGAACGTTTCGCCATCATGTCTCACAACTTTATGATGGGTGAGTCCTTTAAGCATCTCAGCGACGGCGGTGCGTACAAATGGCAGCATGGCACTCGGGTGAACACTACTTAGATTGTCAGTATCGAATGGCCCTGACCACGGATTCACAGTGGTATTGAGTCGTTGGATGGATTTGGAACGTCCCTCGTGAGGGACATAGTGAATCGTCCCGGCGGAGTCCTTGTAAAACCCTTGCTTTAGCGCCGGATCGTCTCGTTTCGTCTTAAACCTGGGATGACGGCTATTCGCGGATTTCGCGAACCTCGGAGATTGGAGAAGCAACGTTTCCACAAGGAACTTATTTATGGATCGACGATACAGAACAAACGATCCACATATGGCTAATGCGCCGAGCAGCCATGTCCGCCGACCCGCTATTTCAATAGGTTCAGTGTGCCTCTGTTGATTGGAAAATGAACCGCCCAAAGAGGGGACAGCTAACCAGTTGAGAAGGAGTCCGAGAATACAGCCGCACAAGAAAATGAGAACAAGCTCGTGTGCCCAGCCTTCGGTAGTGTTCCTTCCCTCGGTTCGAATAATGGATGTCGAAATAATGCTCATCCACGCGGTCAAAGCGGCGAGGACAAGGCAGATGGACATGGCAATCGTTGCAAGCGCCCCGAGCCAATCGTTAGCGATGTCGAAACGCAGAGGGTTGCCGAGGAGACGTACCCATCGTTCATTTTTAGGCAAGGGCCTCATCCATAGCGGAAGGCTTGCCTTTATAGTGCGTACCTCTTGACCAGTGGGTCTTCCTCGCGAGGACAGCCATTGTCCAATCGTTCGGCAGCGGCGAATCAGCGCTCGCCGAACAAGCCAAATATGAAGGATGCCGGCAAAAAAGAACAACAACCATACATTCCATGCCCAAAAGCCGTTTATTTCAAAATCAAGCCCGAGAAGTTTAAAGGCAGTGGTCTCTGCCAAAGCACGCTTTGCCTGCAGTTGTTTCGTTGCATGTTGTCGTTCCGCAAGAAGGGAGCCACTCTCGATACGGATTGCCTCAGCTATAAATGGGCCTTGCCAATCATTACTGTGCTGCTTCAGGAGATTGGTTGCGTCCGGAACCCGTTGACGGTGGTCCTCTAACGGGGTTGGCGTTTGCGGTTCGTACAGCCTCTCGGGCAGAGGGCCGTGGCCTAAATGGTCACTGCCTTGCGGTTTTTTCGAGTTTTCCTCTTGACACTTTTCGATAGCCTCCGGCTTCAAGGGTTTTCCTTCTGCTGTTGCGATCAGACTCTTTCTCTTGAAGCAATCGTCTCTCAGTCTTTCGTACGCCAAAAAAAGCAGGCGTCCCTGGACCGCTGCGCTAAGCTGCTCCTGCTGCTTTGCCGCTCGCAGCCGGTGTTGTTTTGAATTTGTCGTCCACTTGTGGTAGGCGATGGTGCTTCGATATTTGTTAACGTGACTCCACATTGAAATCCAGGAGATCACAAGCGCAATAAACAACACCAAGGTTACGTTTGTTGTCGTAGTTGAGAAGTCTTGGACAGACTTCCACTTATCTTTTGCGGCTTCGAAGACGTCCATAGGCGTGTTGAGGTCGGAATTATAAGCCCTTCCAGGTCTTAGCTAATAGTGAATTCGCGACTCGGAATCCGGAGGAGTATACCCTCTGATTAAGCAAAGCAGACGTTAGTTGTTCAGGCAGGGTGCCTGATGCGGATGCGTTGAAGAAGAAGTTGAGATGCTCTCTCTGTGCTATTCGACGTACTGCACCTGTCGGAAATCGTTAATCGCTATATAGCATTTTGGCCTGTTGGATTGTCTCCCATAAAAGAGGTTATGGGCGTTTCTTCTCGTGATATGTGACATGGGAAACTATTCATTAAGCCTGAGAGCCGCGCGAAGGTTCTCACGCTCCGTCGCATCCACGAGCGCCATATCGAGCCTTTCATTGAAAAACGCCTTGTTGTATGTGGCTGGGGGATTGGCGGCAAGGGCAACGAAGGCTCTGAGCAGCTTTCTGACGAGTGCCCGAAGATCGTCCACGCTCTGAAGACACTGATGATGCTTTGGTTTTAGCGCTGCCCCATGGACAAGCTTGCTTCGGGTGTCATAGAAATCCTTCATGGTCTTAAGTATGTGCGCGCGTTCGGCGTCGCTTGAGGCAAGAAGCGCCGCGACTCGGAATGCCAGCTTGAATGCAATTTCCGTTTCTGTGCCAAGCAGAGCCTCCAGCGCGGTGATGGTGTCAAGCAATTGGGACTCATGCAAGGTCGGCCAGCGATCATAGGTGCCCATAAAACTGCGCAGCGCAATGGCAAGATTGCCTGGAGATGCGCCGTATCCGGAGCTTTCGAGCTTCTTTAGCTCCGCATAAATCTGTGGATAGGCTGCCTGCACCGCATCCGACCAAATATAGTCAGATCCAATGGTTGGGACGGTGGCGCCGATTTGACTAAGCCCGCCGATTCCAACATTGAAGCGGGCCACACGCGTGACCCACATCGCGCTGATGCTTATCGAGCCAGCTGCGGCCAGACGGCATGCTCCGATGGCTCGGACGGCTTTGGTCCAAACATCGGATGTGGAAATGAGGTTAGCGGGTTCTTTGGGAACGGAATCCTGGGCGACAAGAACGAAGGAACTGGAGCCAAAACCGATAAGCCAGTCATCCATGGTTCTGCCCAGAATGGCAGGGCTGAATCCGAGCGCGGAAAGTTCCTCGGGATTGCGTCCCCTGATGGCGACCCCATCGCCCAAATCGATATGAAGGTTCTCGCTCCTGAAGAACCGGACATTAGTGATTCCGCGCGTTATCCATTCTGGATTGCCGATTTCGGCGGTGAAGTCCTCCCATAGAGCATTGAAGACGGCTTCGTCGTACCGCACGCCATCCAGGCGGCTGAAATACTGATAAACACATTGCAGCGTAGCCCGTCTCGCACTGTCCGCACCAAGGCGCGCCACGAAATCTGGAATCTGGATGATGGCCTGCTCGGCTTCGGCAAATGATTGGAGTGCAATCACGCGCTCGTCTTTTTGCATGTCATAGAATGCGAAGCCCCGCAATCTGTCGAGAGGCAGGCCGCTGGCGGCAGCCTCTTGAATGAGCGCCTGAATGTGATCTTTTGCTGACACGGCCCTAAACCATCCTCTCAGTACCTTCTTTATATAGCAGGTCCATTTGTGAATCACTGGAGTCATTGTGCTTTTCGTACAACATCACGCTGTTTTCGACTATCGACCGACAGGATGAGGGGTTTGTTCTGGTGCTCTATACTAGCGTGTGATAAAGGACGCTATCGCCAACATCGCGCGCAATCACGACTTCGCAAACCCTCAAGCCGCGTCGCATGTCACTGAGATTCCGAATCGATAAATGACCGGTTCTCTGAGGTTTTGGTTGCACCCGATGTACCGTTCTGTCGTTTGTACCGAGGCGTGGCCAAGCAGAAACTGGATCTGTTCGAGTTCGCCTCCACATCGCACGATTTTCATTAACGCTCTTGTTACCCGATGCCTCATTGTGCCCGTGGTTGGGACAAAAAGTGGCGAAATTCAGTAGGTTTTTTTGAGTATTCATGCAACGATTGTTCTGTTCACGTCACTAGTTATGTTTCGGGGAATTATGGCGAATGTTTACGTAGAAGCCCGTCCCAAGGGGCGTCCTGAAGGATCGGCCATTCAAGATTATGTAGTCGAAGACCATGCAGACCACGTGCTCGGTACTTTCAAGACTCAGAAAGAAGCGATCGATTGGGCGAAGGCGAAGGGCCATTCGCCCCTTGTTGCTCGCGTACGACATCTCAATGACAAGAAGAATCCTGATCATTGGCGGTCGCCCTAGAGTCGATTGAAAACTTGCCTGCGCGCATTTTTCTTGTACCCAAGGGCTTTAACTTTCGAGTCGAATCGCAGTGCGTTGCGCTTATACTTGGCATGATCTCCCGACAATCCCGCTTTGCCGGGTAAGAGAGCATCCGATGAGTAAGGTCGATGTCCTGATTGTCACTGCGCTCAAGGAAGAATTCGATGCAGTCCGCGATAACGTCCCGCCCCAATTTAGAAGCAACGGAAGCGAACTAGTTTGGACGGAAGTAGCCACCGACAAGCGCGCGCCCTACCTGGTCCGGAAATTGGTAGATCCCTACGGTGGCAGTATGACGTTCGCACTGGCGAGGCCGACCCAGATGGGAGGGTCATCGGCGGAGTCCATTGCCGCACTCCTCGGCGAGCGCCTAAAACCGCAGTGCCTGGCGATGTGCGGCGTTTGCGCAGGGAATTCCGGGGCTGTGGTGCTCGGGGATGTGATCATAGCCGAGTTTGTTTTTGCTTATGACGCAGGCAAGTGGACGCCCGAGGGTTTTGAGGGCGATTTCCGCCAAATTCCAATACCCAACTCCTGGGTGCAGGTCGCACAAGACTTCCGTGTGGAAGGCCTGCCGAGCTTTGCTCCCGCGTCGGAAAGCGACACGAAGAGCTGGGCGCTTGAACGATTGTACGCCGGGGAAAATCCGGGCAAGCATCCGGCGCATGAACGCTATTTCGCGCAAAATACCTGGCCCCAGTTGCTGGCGCGTCTCAAAGACGAAGGGTTAGTCCGCGTCAAAGATAAGGAACTCAAGTTGACGAAAAGTGGAAGCGCTTTCGTCGAAGCAAGACTTTCTGAAGATATTCCGCGGAAACTCCCGTTCCGAGTCAAAGTGGGGCCGATCGCCAGCGGCAATGCTGTCCGCAAAGACGGAGTAATTTTCCACCAACTCAGGAAAATGGGCGGGCGTTCCATTCTGGGCATCGAGATGGAAGCCGCCGTCATCGGCAAAATCGCGCGGGACCTGAACTTGCCCGGATGGGTCGTGGTGAAAGGCGTGATGGACTATGCCGACCCTCGGAAGGACGACCGTTACAAGGCGTTTGCGGCCCGCGCCTCCGCGGAAGTGCTCTTCGCCTTCCTGTTCCAGGTTGTCGGGAAGCAGTCGGCCTACTTCCGAGCGGTCGCATGGCGCGATGGCCTGCCTGAAGGATTGGGGCCGCTTCTCGATTTGGATGTGCGCCGCCGCCGCAGCAAGAATTTTCATTTCTTCACCCACGGGAATAAGGTACACGAAGTCCGGCGCGAAAATGGCGTTGGAGCCTTACAAGATGATGAGGACGGGATCGCGCGCTGGCAGGTCCTATACCGCGAAGATGCGACGGTCGAACGTGTACGTCTCTTCAATCGACGGGGCGTGCTCGTTCGCGAAGAGGTGATCAAGGGCGCGAACCGAGACGTTATTGAATTCGAAGCGGTCTCGGAAGGAGGCGATCCGGTACCCAAGCACCAAAAGACGGCGCGACTTTTGCTGCTGGATCCGCTGGAAGTCGCGGGCGAGGGAAAAAGCGATATAACACGGCACAAGGTCAAATTCGATGATCGCCGCTTTATCGTGGAGCGGCGCTATCAAGATTCCGGCACGATTCCACGCCGCGATGCGCAAGGCAGCTTTGGCCAGCGGCTGGCCTATTCACAAGAGGGCCTCCTAACCCGCCGGGCCGAGATTGACAGCGATGGGAATGAGATCACCTTGCGGAGCGGCATTCGCGCGCTGGCGTTCGAATATAACCAACTGCAAGCCTGCACGAAAGAAACACGCATCGGCGAAGATGGCAAACCCATCAACGGAAGAGATGGCTATGCATTCCGGCTCATCGAATACGACCCATGGGGGAACGAAACCGGGCAAGCCTACTTCCACCCCAGCGGCCAGCCTGCCGTATCCCAGCGTGGCTGGCATCGCTCGAAAAAAGCTTACAACGAGTGCGGCAATTTGATCGAGGTGAGATATTTCGGGGTTGACGATAAACCTGTCGTCGACAAGGAAGGAATTGCCGGGTTCCGCGATGAGTACGATGGGCGGGGCAACATCATCCGCGAGGAATATTTCGGGACGGATGGCAGGCCGGCATTGCATAAGGATGGCTATGCGTCTTTACAGCATAAATTTGACTTGCGCGATAATGTGATTGAGCAAGATTATTTTGGCGTGGATGGCAAGCTGACACCCTGCCGCAAGGGCTATGCGAGCGTCCGGCAATGCTTTGACGACAGGGGCAACGTGACCGAATGCTACTTTCTTGGAATCACAGGGGAGCGGATCACGAGCGAGCAAGGATACGCGCGCTATCGCCAGACATTTGATGAGTGGGGCAATCTGCGGGAACTCAGCTATTTTGGGACTGACTGGATGCTGTCGCTGCACAAGGACGGTTATGCGTCCGTTCATCAGAAATGCGATGTCCGCGGCAACATCACAGAGGTCACCTATTTCGACGTGGACGGCGGTCTGACCTGGCATAAGAATGGCTATGCTGGCTTCCGCCAGGAATACGACGAACGCGGCAATATCACTAAGGTCGAACATTTTGGAGTGGATCGCAGACCGGCGTTACGAAATGACGGCTATGCCATCCTGCGTCAAAGCTTCAGTCCGCGCGGCAATCTCACGGAGAGCGTCCTCCAGGGCGTGGATGGACAGGCGGTTTCACAGAGCGACGGGGTCGCTAGAATCACTTACGCATTCGACGAGCGTGGCAATGAAATCGAGCGATTCTTCTTCGGAATCAATGGCAAGCCGACGCTGCACAAAGACGGCTACGCTGGTTATCGGCAGGAATTCGACGAGCGGGGCAATAGGCGGGAATTAGTCCTTCTCGGCATTGACGGCCAACCCACATTGCACAAAGAGGGATATGCCATCTTCCGCGGGCAAACAGATAATCGCGGCAACTCAACCGAGGAAACTTACTTCGGCATTGATGGCAGACCGGCGCCCCGCACCGATGGCGTCGCCAAAGTCAAGAGAGCCTATGACGAGCGCGGCAATAGCCGGGAGGTCCGATTTTTCGACGCCAATGACAATCCTGCGCTCCATAAAGAGGGCTACGCCGGTTACCAACAGACGTTTAACGAACGCGACGCCCGTATTGGGCTGACCTATCTGGGCCTGGATGGAAGGATGGCCCACCAGAAGGACGGCATCGCGAAAGCCACCTTTGCTTTCGATGAACGCGGCAATGAGATTGAACGTGCCTTTTTCGGGACCGATGGCCATCCTGCGATGCACAAGGACGGCTACGCAGGTTATCGGCAGAAATTCGATGACCGCGGCAACCTAACGGAATATACCTGTTTCGGCATCGACGGGAATCCCACGCTATTGAAAGAAGGCTACGCTACACTGCGGCGCACTTTTAACCAGCGCGGCAATCAGCGTGAACTGTCCTATCTCGGCGTCGATGGCAATCTTGTGCACCAGAATGAGGGTGTGGCCAGGATCACCTACTTTCATGACGAGCGGGGCCGCGAGATTGAGCGTGCTTTTTGGGGGGTCGGCGGCCAGCGGACATTGCATAGGGATGGCTACGCCATCTGCCGGCAAGAACTTGATGATCGCGGCAACGTGAAGAAATATTCCTATTTTGGCGCTGACGGCAATCCCATACTATTAAAAGAGGGTTATGCGGCGCTGCGGTGGACTTATGACCAGCGCGGCAATCAGCGTGAACTGTCCTATCTCGGCGTCGATGGCAATCTTGTGCACCAGAAAGAGGGTGTGGCCAGGATCACCTACATTCATGACGAGCGGGGCCGCGAGATTGAGCGCGCTTTCTGGGGGGGCGGCGGTGAGCGGGCGTTGCACAAGGACGACGTCGCCGGCTGTCGGCAGAAATATAGCGACCGCGGTGAAGTTATCGAGGAGAATTATTTTGGTCTCGACGGACGACCAGCGCTGCGTAAGGCGGGCTATGCTGCCCTGCACCGTACCTATGACGAGCGCGGCAATCAGGTCGAACTGTCCTATCTCGGTGTCGATGGCCGGCTCGTGTACCAGAATGAGGGTGTGGCCAGGATCACCTGTAACTTCGACGATCTTAGCCGCGAGACCGAGCGCTCTTTTTTTGGAATCAGCGGCGAGCGGGGGTTGCATCGGGACGGTTACGCCGGGTGCCGGCAGAAATTCGATGAACGTGGCAACGTGTTGGAATATACCTGTTTCGG
>Ga0137407_10000357_pt1 | contig 32512 bp, 47 predicted proteins | sample CZOMad2_2_16fung_FD_108410 | JGI IMG/M metagenome (GOLD analysis project Ga0137407, IMG submission 108410) | Vadose zone soil fungal communities from Angelo Coast Range Reserve, California, USA - CZOMad2_2_16fungal (Illumina Assembly) | ecosystem: Environmental > Terrestrial > Soil > Vadose... | reverse complement strand
CGCTACGGTCAATAATCCCGGCGAACATCGGTGGACCGGCGAAGTCCGCAACGTCTTCGGCATTGACCCCAAAGTGCTCGAGGAGCCGCTGCACTGGCGCACGCCGCGGCGCATCTTCGTCTGCGACATGGGCGATCTATTCCACGAAAGCATAGAGTTTTCTGAGATTGGTAAGATTTGGCGGACGATGGGGAAATGTCCGCAGCATACGTTTCAAATCCTCACAAAACGCCCTGACAGGATGATCGAGTTTTTCAAATGGTCTGGAATCACTTGGCCCCTGAAAAATATCTGGCTGGGCGTGAGCGTGGAGAATCAGCACTTCGCCGATGAACGGATCCCGCTGCTGCTGGCGACGCCGGCGGCGGTGCGCTGGATCTCCGCCGAGCCGCTGCTCGGCCCGATCCAATGTTCGTTTATAGGCCGCGGACTTACGGAGGTAGTGATGCACCGTAAAGACGCGAGTGACCCAAAGATCGATTGGGTGGTGTGCGGCGGAGAGAGCGGGACAAACGCGCGGCCGATGCATCCGGATTGGGCGCGCTCGCTGCGCGACCAGTGCCAGGCTGCCGGCGTCCCGTTCTTTTTCAAACAGTGGGGTGCGTGGGGACCGCCCTTTGCAGCGGGTCCAGAGGAGCACGTTGGCCCGCAGTTTATGAAAACGGAGTCCGGTGATTGGCTAACAAAAATAGGCAAGAAAAAGGCCGGCCGGCTGCTCGATGGCCGCGAGTGGAACGAATTCCCGAAATAAAAAAAAGAAGCGGCCGCGATGGTCGAACCACCGAAGGCGGCCGCTTCTTTAGCTGACTTCCCAGCTCATCTTCTCCCGACAGGGGTCTTACTTTGTCGAGTCCTTTGAAGGGATCGGCGTGAATGCGGGCAGCGTGGCGATGAACGCCTGCACCGCGTCTGGATCCGCCCAATCGATCGTCAAACCCTTCACCTTGGCGTTTTCCTGCAACACCGCCAGTGTAGCCTGGTCCACCAGGTCGATCACGTTGCCGGCGGTCTGCGCGCCTTTATTTTTTAGCCCTTGCAGGTACTTCGCGCCGATGCTGAGCAGCGCCAGAATGAATTGCAGTTCCACGGGAAGCCTCCAGTTCACAGTCGAAAGAAAATTCGTGGGGAGCCGCTGGCTTCTCTGGATCCGTTTTGCCCGATGACCGTCGCCATCGTCTACTAAGATTCAGAACTGCGAAACCAACGACTCCCCTTTCTAGTGGGTTAACTCTCCCGCAGCCGACAAATTGCTAGTTGTCAGCCGCTATTGGATCTCGTGAATCATCCTCCGGCCAGGTCACTTTCAATGGCTCTGGCTTTGGCGGGAGTTCCAGCAAAATCAGCGGCGGCGAAATCAATTCCTCGATCGCGGTGCGCGCTGTCTCTTCGGTGCAGGGAATCAGGCGATAAATCGAGCCTGGCCCCAAAAGCTGCGAAGACGCGCCGGCCGCCATGCGTTTCACTTTTGCGCCGGCGGGAGTCCATTCTCTCGAACCATTGCCGTCGCTGGTGAACTGCGGACGCGGAAGCGTATATTCGCGCTCTGGCAATTCCGGACTGTCCACTCGAAAGAGCACGGCGGAGCCAAACGCCTCCGTCGTCACGAAACCGATGGCCTTCTGATGGCCGAAGATTTCCACGATCGCCCAACCCTCGAATGCGGCCTGTTTCGGTTCCATAGTGTTACCCGAACGATGGAGTTGCCGGCATCGTCGGCATCGCCACTTTCAGCAGCGAGCTGTCAACTTCGGGGATGTGCTTCAGAGTGTCACTAAACTTTTGCAGGATGGCGGCGAGGTCCTCGAAGGTTTCCGCCTGCACTTTGACGCTGCGATTCATCGAAGCGCCTTCGCTCTCCGTTGCGAACACGACACCGCCGACCGGCCCCTGGAACGCGGCCAGACGGTCGAAATACTTGTTCATTATTTTTTCTTGCTTGTCCAACGGGTCATCGTTGAAGGGCTGTTTCTCTTGCGGAGAGGGAGATTCGGGGTTGTCCGGGATCTGCGCGATCTGTGTGATCTGCACGCGCAGGCTGACGTTGAAAATCTTCATCGTGTAGTACCCCTCAAGCGAAACGCGATTTTTCTAGCTTGGCGCCATCGGCTAATTCTTTGTGGGCTTTGGCGTCGGCGGCCTGGCCGCGCGCCTCGAGGAGTTTGGCGCTCACTTCGTCGAAGCTCTCCGTCGTCCAGTGGCAAATGCCGCCGCGCAGGTTCAACGCCACCAGGCTTTTGCCGCGCATCCTGCGGTGAATGTTCGGCCCCGCGTTCACGTCGTCGGGGATATTCCACACGTTCCAGGAAACCACATCGCTGGCGTCCACGTAGCCGCCGAGATCGGTTTCCCCACTGGTGAGGCTTACGAGAGCGAAGCGGATCAGTTTCATTGGACGGGAAGCGCCTTGACCGCGGCGGTTTTCGTGGTGAGCGCCTGCAGCGATGCGGAGAGGTTCGCTTGCGCGGTATCCACAGAAGTTTTCGCGGTGCGGACGATTTGCGTGGCCGCCTGGCAATTCGCGGGATCCGAAACGAGGCCGCCCTGCGAGCTCGCCGGCTGGCACGCTTGCATCTGCGCGGACTCTTTGGCGTTGTAGGCGGCTTCGGTAATCAGCACCAGGGAGAAGAGCCGCTTGGATTGTTCATAGGCGGCGCCCAGGTCATTGATGGCGGTGCGCGCGGCGTCGGTCTGCGGAATCTTTCCCGCCTGATACGCTTGCTCGGCGGAGATCGCCACGGTGCCGGCATCGGCGATTACCGTGGTGACGGTCTGATTCAACTGGCCAGCAGTCACCGGCTTTTGCGCGGCGCATCCGGCAAAGAGCAGGGAAGCGAGCACGGCAAAAAAAGTGAACGCGAACGCCAGCTTCAAACCGAGGCGCATGCGCGCGATCGGTTTGCCGAGGTTGCCGCCGATTGTGCTGCCGCTGACCGATAGCGACGGATTCGAAACAGGAACTGCGGGACTGGCGGCGACCGCGCCGAACGCGCCGCGGTGCACTAGGTACTGCACCGCCCATTGCTTGCCCCAGATCCAGAACGATGCGGCGATGGTGGCGAAGTCCAGCCCGGTGATCACCAGCGAATGCTGCGAAGCGTTCCACGCGGTGTGCACGCCCAGGGCGCCGGCGGCGGACGTGGCCAGCAAAAACACGTGATTGAACACTTTCGAATGCTGGTCCACGAAGGTGACCAGCGAACTTTTCTTGAGGAGCTGCAACGCGCCGGAGCCGAGCAGCCCGAGGGTGATTTGCGTTGCCAGGACGTTTTCTGCGGCCATTGAAGTGTCTCCTATTTCGTTGGTGAGTTACTCACACGGGGAATTCGGAATCAAGAAGCACAATTCGGAGGATTGTTTGCTCGATGCGTGGCGGTTTCGCGAACGGCTACGGGTGAGCAATTCTCATGACAGAAGTGAAGACAAACAGAATTTCCTGCGTGGATGTCCGGGATGACTACTAAAAATTTCTCTTCGAGCAGCCTGCGGCATATATAGCATCGAGTGACGCCGGCTTCGAACCGTTCAGCTATTCCCACGATGGGCATTTTATCGTAGCGCTCGGCGCTCCGCGGCCACGATGGCATCGCGCCAGGTGTGGCCGGCGAGCCAGCGCCAGGCGGTGCGCAGCGCGAGGCCCGCGAAGAGCAAGATCGCCACGGCACAAGCCAGCGTAGCGAATGCCAGCAAACCAAAAAGAAAATCCGCGCCGGTGTTCTCCGTGGCGTCCAGCAGCAATTGCAGTTGAGGGCTCATACGTCGGATTCCAGCGAGTGATAGAGCGCCATGCGCGCGAGGCCATCGGGGATATACGTGGGATCCGCGGTGGGCGCGTGCGGCCGTCCGGTGTTCCAGCAATCGAAGAGTTCAGGAAAATTCTTGGACACGTCGAGATTGTTGCGACGCGCAAACTCTTTCAGCATGATCGTGGTGCGGGCCATCGATGTGACCGGCGAAGCCAGCGCCGCCACGCCATCGATCAGGTGAAACGCGACGGCTTCATAGCCCATGATCTGTGTGAGGCCCCAGCTAGTCGCAAGGTCCGCAAGCTTTTTGAGGACAGTAACAGCGACGGCAGCCTGGATTCCAGCCTGTCCCGCTGCTGGATCGACCCACGGAGCGAGATCCTGTGCGCCGAGGCTCCCATAATGCGCTTTTCGTCCCAGCAGAACTTCCGCGAGAGCTGTAAACACACCTGGCTCGAAGCGCGTGGCATCGGGTTTGCCTCCCGTCTCGTTGGCGATCAGCGCGGCAAAGAACGCCGCGGGGACCCCGCTGGCGGTTTGGGTGGACACGAGCAGCGGCCCGTACTGTTTCTGGATCCGCGTCATCAGCTCGCGTTCGGCGGCGTCGTTCATTGTGGGATTTTCCCCTTGCCGTCGCAGACCGGGCATTTTTTTGGAATTCGACGAACGTCTGCACCGAAGACGCCATTCACTATGTCTTCGACAGTGACCCAACCTTTGCCATCGCAACCGTGGCAGGTTTTCGTGTCGCTCACGAGAGCACGTCCCAGAGGATCGCGGCGCCGACGCCGAGAGCCACTGCGGCGTAAAGCGGATTGGAGGATGCGGCGGACAAAAGATTTGCTTGCGCGGGAGTGAGCAGGGGAGTGGGAGTCGAGTCGTCGATCGGCTGGCCGGTGCTGGCGTCGAGCGTCAACGGAACAGATGATGCCGGCGGGATCGAGGGAAGGTACTGCGCATAGTCGCCGCTGGTGTAGGTGGACCAATCGGAGAAGCCGCCGCGGCGCGAATAAATGGAATACGCGGCGTTCGCGTTGGTCTGCGGATCGTAGAGATTGGCGCCGGCGAACTCCGGATGCTTCTTCAAATAAATTTGCCAGAGGCCATACGAGCCTTGCCCCTGCGGAGTGCCGCCGGCAGCTTTCGTTTCCGGGTTGTAGCTGTTCGGATTGCCGGAGGGAAAACTTTCCGCCAGCGCGATGGCCACGGCCGTCGCCAGATCCTGTCCGGAGAAGCCGGCGTTCGCTGCGTACACCTGGATGTCCGCGGGCGAGAGCAGCCCAAGATCGCCGAGCCGCCGAGTTGGCCGCATCGGCCGCCTCATTCGTCGTCCTCTTCGTCGTCGTCATCGTCATCGGCGGTTTCGGGTTCATCGCCGGGATCGATCTCCAGAAATTCCAGCAGGGACTCTTCGTCGCCTTCCGGCAGGTCGTCCACTTCCACGTCGATGTCGATGGTTTTTTCTTCTTTGACGGCCGGGCCGTAGGCTTTGCAGCCATCGGCGTGTTTTTGCTGGGCAGCGTCGACGGCGCTCTCGCTATCGCCCACGAAGATGTGGATCACGCGCACGCGATTGTCGGAATCGATTTTTGCGGAGTAGCGGGCGAGAGCCATTGGTTTTCTATTTTCTCTTTCCAACTTAGAAACGGGGCAGGCTGAGTCTCTCGGTTGATGAGCCGCCTGCCCCGCTAGTGTGTCCATGCGTTGCCACTGTCTATACTCGCTGCGCGGTGCAAATCAAGAAGCACAATTTAATTATTTCCTGCGTCGCAGCCAGTACAGGAAATCTTCGATTCGCCGCAGCACCCGCGGGAGATCCCCGCGCGCCCAAACCACAAACAGGACGCAGGCGAGAATCCAGAGGGCGACGATCACTCTTGTTTTTCCTCCAGCAGGATTTTCAGCAGCTCTTCGCGCTTGGCGTCCGGGCAGATGTGCACCATCGCCAGGGTGACGCGATCGATGCGGCGGTTGGCATCGTGCTGCACGCGGTTCACGCGGCCGCCCAGGCCGTTGATTTGTTTGCGAGCGGCGCGCGCGCTGGCGGCGTAAGCGCCGGCGGCGAAGGCCACGCCCAGCAAAAATACCAGCAACGCTACAGTGGCTTCGTTCACCGTGGACCTTCGCTTTTTTGGGCTGGTTTCCTGGCAACAATCTGGCCTTCCAGGGTAGCCAGTTCTTGCTGGAGCGCGGCTTCTCGGGCTACTAGTCGGTTGCGGCCTTCGTTGCGGGCGGCGGTCACTTCCTGGATGCGCGCGTGGACGATTTCTTTTTGCACGTAGGGGCGGAGGGCTTCGCGGATGTCAGCATAGTCCACGATGTCGTGGCGTTTTTCGCGGCGATTGCGTTCCTCGATGGTGTGGAGAAGCTCCTTCACCACCGCCGCCAATCGCCCTTCGACAGTCTCGCTGGCTTCATACCGGGGGCCATTCAATTTTAGTTCCAGTCCGCGATAGCTTTGACGTTGGCCAGCGTGTCGGCCACACCGGTGGTGATTTCAAGAGAGATGCGGTCACCATCGGCTAGTGCGACGTTTAGAGCTGCGGTGCAGGTAGTCACCGCATTGAGCGAGCAGCTTCCGACGTTGGCGCCATTCTGCAAGACGATGCAGACATCGGAAGCGGAGATCCCCGCCGCGGATGCCGTGCAGTTCAGCGCAAACAAAGTGCGGGCGCCGCTGACGACCAGCCCGGTGCCGATCGCCGCCGACGTGCAAGGGGTGAGCGTTTCATTCGGACCGGTCCCATAGAGCCCCAGCGTGGAAGAGGCCGTCACCGTGCCGGTGCAGGAACCTTTGACGGCGTGAGCATCGGCGTTCAGCACACCCGCGCCGGTATAGCCAGCTCCACCAGAAAAAGTATTGTTGATGCCGTCGAAGAACGTTGCGCCTGCCGGATTGTTGACCGTGTTGCCCGTCCCGGTGGCTTTAATCGTGCTTTGCTCCATCTGGACGGTGACTCCGCTGGCTGTGGTGATCCCTCCAGCGTTGGCGCCAGGAGTGCAAGACGGAGAAGAGTTAACGGTGACGTTGTTCAGGACAACCGAGCCGGACGTTTCGGTGAAATTAATAGCCGGGATGTTCGTCCCGTTGGTCATGCAAAGGGCCGCGTTGCTGATGATGAATTTGTCGCCGGTAGGGTTTTGCGAATCTTCCGGGCAGGCGATCACGCCGCCCGTTCCCCCCGCGCGGTTGCGCCCGGACGAGCTATAGTATCCCCCATTGATATTGTACGTTCCGTTACCAGAGGCGGCAAAGGGGCATATAAAAGCCGGGTTCCGTGAAATGATCACTGCATTTTGAAAGTTGCCTTGCGTGCCAGTCCCACCGCCACCTTGCAAAGCAAGTGCGCTGTCGGCGGTGGCGATGTAGAAGTTACGCATCTCACACGAGTTGGTCAACGGGCTCACGCTGCTATTGGCATAAATCGTTTCGGAGACGCCGCCTGCGCCCGCGAGATTGTAGCCAACGATGGCAAAGTTGTACGACCCGCAGCCGGTCCCATCCCAAACAGTTCCGTGATTTCCAGCGGCTGCGATGTTAACCCATTGCCCATCTATTAAAATGTCATGGACGTTCCCGCCAGCCAAGATTGTCCCCAGGTCGCCGTTGTGGTTGTACCAGGGCGGCGTATAGATCTGCGTCAGGCCGACGTTCTCACCGCTCAATCCGCCGTTTACATAGGTGTTCGGAGTGCAGCCGACGAGCTGCACGCATCCGCAGGCGCTTTGCGTCCCGTTTCCAGTGTTGTCCAACGAGTAGAGTCCTAGAGCGAGATGAACGTTCACCCCGCCAAGGGCGACCCCGCCAACGAGGTTCTCGCAGGCGAGGACCATCTGCGAATAGATATTCGGCGCGTAGAAGAGGATGGCATTCGTCCCGTTTTGGGTGCTGTTGCAGTTGCGCGAGAGCGTGAGGGACACGCCGGGGTTGATGGCCGTGATCGTTATAGGGAGCCCGCCGTTCTGAAACGTGTTGCCACACAAAACGGTTTCGACGTAGTTCAGGCTCTCGATGTTCGCGTTGTACTGAGTGTCGCAAAAATTCCCCATGCTCGCGGCGGAGCTCGGAGGGATCTGCATGACCCAAGCAAGTTGCCCGATCTGCGGCGGTGGATTCGTCGGGAAGCCACTGCTAAAGGTGATCAATCCGCTAGAGTTGCTGGTCTGCGGCCCGGTGCCTCCCTGCGGGTTGGTGCCTGTGTAGCATCCGCCGCCGGTGGGGATATTAATGCAAGGCGGTGTGTTACCTATACAACTAGGGCTAAGGTAAACGCCTGTTACGGAGACTAGTCCTCCCGTTGCGGCACTGGCCGTACTGAGCGCGGGGCAAGCGATGAAACTAGGGGAAACCGATTGCGAAGCGCCGGTGACCGTCAGCGTGGAGCTGCACGTTTGTGGACCGGTGCCGAGGGGCGGCGGTGCGCCGGGGGTGCTGACCGAGAAAGCCCACTGCGTTCCCGCGGGCGTCACCAGCGCATTGTCTTGCAGCGTGATGCCGCCGCCGGGAATGTTTCCGGTGCCGTCGAGCGTGAAGGGTCCGTTGCTGGGATTAAACGGCACCTGGCAGGGCGCGGAGCCGAAGCCGTTGGCGCGGCACTGCGAAAGCGTGCTGATCGTGACGGTGGGATTGCTGACCGGCGTGCCAGCGAACACCAGGCCAGCTCGCATCGACGCGCCGGCGTACGGGATGCCGTTCACGTCTTTCACCTGGCCGGTAACCTGCGTGGTCTGCGCGAAAGTCACCAGCAGGTTGAACGGTCCCCAATCGACCAGATGACTCAGCGCGAAAAAAAAGAGGATGACTAGCGCTATCCGGTGGCGAACGATGCATCTCCCAAGCATGGGTCTCCCCCCGGTCACTGCTGCACGTAGACGAAATGCAGCGCGATATTCGGCGTCGTTCCCACTGCACTCACCGCGCAGAGACTGAAGCCCGTCGTTCCACTTAAGATTGTGGAAGTGCCGCTCCCAATCGGAATGACGGTGGCGCCAGCAGAAAGTAAACCACTGCTGAACGTTCCCGAGAGAACTGCTGGTGCGGTGCAGGTCGCGCCAGACCCTTGCTCGAAGAAAATTGTATCGGCGGTCGCAGCCGTGGCAGTCATGTCCAGCGTTATTTCGCAAACGTAAGTCGTTTGCTGGACGACGCCCAGCACGAGCAACGTGGTGGCGCCGGTGGTGATATTTATCGAGACGTTTTTCTTCACGCTGCCGGAAGTGGCGCATGGATCGGCGACGAAATTGGAACTCGGAGTGGAGTTCGAGAGGTAGTAGATCGACCAGCTCACGCCGGCGGTGCCCGTGCCGCCGAAACTAAAGGTCATGCTGATCGCCGGCACACTGAAAATCTGCGTGACGGGCGCGACGGTGGGATTGATGCCGTAGACATTGAATCCCGACGTGATGTTACCCCCACCGCCGCCGCCGATCGATGCGCCGAACGCAATGAAGCCCGTCACGGTGACGGTCATGGCAGCGGGGCACGAAGTGGTGGAGCCGTTCGCGGCGATGAAGCACGAAATATAAAGCGCGCCGGCAGTGTTGCCGTTGGGCGCGCCGATGGTGACGGCCGGCTGCGTGACGGCGTTCGTCGTCGGCTGATTTTGCAGGATCAGCTTGCGGTACGGGTTGCTTTGATAGAAAAGGTCCGCAGGCGCGGGCGCCGACGTCGACGTGCCGGAATAAAACGCGGTGACCGACGGTGTGCCGCCATTCAGGCAAGAGATCGAGACGAGATTCAGGCGATAGCCGGCATACGAGCCGATCGCAGTCAGTCCAGCGCTGCTGGAACCTTGCACCGAACCGCTGTTTTGGTCCGTGCCGTCTTGCGAAATCGAAAACCAATTCGTGCCGTCGTTGGACGCCTCCAGGCGCAGGTCCATAAAGAAACCAACGGTGCAGGGGCTCGAAATGCTGTAGGTCACCGAATGGATGCTCTGGCCGATGTTAGGGATGGAGCACGGCGCGCCGTTGGTGGGGGCACAATTGTTTACGAAGCTGGACGGAGTGACCGCCGCGGTGGTTTGTCCGCTGAATACTTTTGCGTTGACGGTTTGCGGCGAAGTGTAACCGAGAAACTGCGCGTTGGCTGGCGCCACGAACAGGAAGAGCAGAAGCACTGCGGCGACGAGCTGCGAGATCGGCACGCTGAGGGTGAACACTTTGCGGCCGGCATCGATCGAGTGATGCGAGTCGAGCTCCACTTCGGCCCATTCATCGGGGAGATAGCGCACGAATTTTGCCGCGTGCTCCACCATCTCATCGTCGGCCGCGAGAGTGTGCTTTTTCGAGAGCATCACCTTTACCGGGTCACCGCTTTTGAATCGGTCTGCCATTTTGTTATCCCATGCCGGGCTGAAGCCCCGGCCTCTACAAAATCAGAACGCGAGGTTCGGCGGTTCCTGCGGAACTGGGTGGAACGAACCACCGAGACGGCCACCAATCAGTTGGCCGCTCACGACCACCGAAATGTTTTTCACGATCAGGGCGACGGTGGAATTCTCCATCACGTGGATCCCGTCGATGTTCGATGGATTCGAAACCGCGCCGAGTGATGCCACGATATTGTCAAAGCCCGGAGCGACCACGTTCTTCACCTGGTCCAGCAGAATTTGCCACACGATCGAGCCGGAAAAATCCGTGAAGCCGCCGCCCACGAACACGTTGGCGATGCGCCGGACGAAACCGTTTTGGCCGCGCGGCACGGTGAAGCTCAGCACCGTGACCGTCGCGCCGATCGCCGGCAGCGCCACGCCGGCTGCAAACTCAAACGGCTTGCCGCCTGGCGGCATGAAGTTCTGCACCGGGAGCTGCGGCACGGTGACGGCGCAGGAAGGCGTGAGGATCGCGCTATTGGGCTTCTTCACGAAGCGGCGGCCCTGGAAGACTGTGGGTGACATTGTGGACATTTTTATGTCAGGGTTTGTAAGTACAAACCCTGAAACCCGTTTCCTTTCCCCTAGGTGATCTTCTTTCGCGAATCCGGCCGCACGCCGAAACCGATAATCTGGATGGCGTTGGCCACAGCCGCCAGGTTGATGACACGCGATTCGATTTGCCCGCCGATGGGAATATGGATCGGAGACTTCAAAAAGAATTGGCGAAGCGCTGTGCCGGCCGCGTTGCCTACGAACACGTCTTCGTCCATGAAAGTTATTTCGCGCTCGGTGTCAAAGAGCTGCACCACGAAACTATTTCCGGCAACGCTCGCGCTGGCGATCAGCGACCAGATCCAGCAATCTTCCTGGGCAATCACCTGGCCGCGGTCAGTCTGCTGCGCGCCGAGCGAGCCGGAGGGCAGAGAAGTAGCGGAATCGTAAAGCGGAAACCAATAGGGCACGATGGCGTCGATCTCATCGAGCAGCGCTTCGAGTGGCAGATGATCTTCGCTGCCGTAAAAACTGCGGTAGGTGAGAAGCTGCGCGATGGGATCGGCCGGCGTTGGCTGTGCAGGAATCATCGTCGTGTGGATCTCCTGGTCAGCCGCTTGCCCGCCTGAAACTTTAGAAACTGGCGTGCCGGCTGTTTCCGCGTCCAGTTCCAGCAATTCCTGCATTCGAAGATTTTCCCGATGCAGGTACTGACAGCTTCGTACTCATGCGGCCCTACACAAACGTTCGGCCGGTCCACGTCGTTCAGTTGCTCGGGCCGGAGGGCAGCTTGTCGATCTTGTAGCCCACCAAGCAGAGCTGAATCGTGTTGGGCGCGCCACTGCGGTCGTTGAACTTCGCCTGCAGCGACGAGCCTTTGTAAACCGGGTAAGGCTTTGGCAGCACGAAGGGCAACTGCGCGGTGCCGGCAAAGTTTTCCCCGTTGACGGGCGTGGGCATCCAGGGAGCGCCGCCGGCATAGAGATCCTTGATCTCCACGCTGAAGAGCCCGGTGGAACTCACGATCAGCCAGCGAATGCGGAAATCCGCGTCGTTGTCCACCGTGATGGTGTTCAAAACGCCTTGCTGGTTGGCGCTGAGCTGCGCCGGCGAAAACAAATACCAGAAAAGCTGGTCGGTCAGGTCGCCGGAAATTTGCCCTATGCCCTGGCAGACAGGACACTTTATGACGCCTCCCGAGGGCGTGGCGACGATCGCGTTTCCCCGGCAAGCTTGACAAGTCTGAGTCATGACATTTCTCCCTCGTTTTTTTCTTCGCTACGCTTACGCCAACTGCTCGGCCATGAACTCGAAGCCCTTGATGTGGTCCATCAAGGTTTTGCGCTTGTCCGCATCGCGCTGCTGGGCGAGCTCCGCCCGGAGACCGTCCGCTTTCTTCTTCACGTCGACGGCGGTGAGAATTTTGTTGGCGGGCACGAAGCGCTGCACGCCATGCGCGAGATTCCCCGGATGATCGACGATGACCAGCGCGCCGGCATCGGATGGCGTTAGCACCGTGGCGTATAGATAGTGATCCACCGGAAAACCCGGACTGTCATAAACCATCACGCGATTGCCTGCTTGCATGGCATCCCCCAAAATTTCGTTTCTAAAGAAGTGAGTCTGCAAAGGGTCCGGCTTGCCCTATCCCCATTCAATCCGGACCCTCGCAGGTGTCCTGTCCAAAGGACTTCAACTCGCGACGTTCCAGCTCTACTGCGCGACGCGAATCAGTTGCCCATCCTGGCGGAACCACGCGCAGAGTCCCGCGGCGGGTACGCCAGTGGGGAAGCCGGCCGCGGCCAGCGCGGTGGGAGCGCCGGTGCCGCCGCCAACGAGCGCGTTGGTGGATGGATCGATGATGCAGTCAAACGTTTCCTGCGGATTGATGTACTGCCCGCCGGGAAGCGCGTAGACGTTATCGGTCTCCTGCCAGCCGTTGGTGTTGGTGAAGCTGGCGGTGGGCACGGTGAGCGAGCCGAAGCCCAGCGTCACCTGGCCGCCGCCTCCGGGCAGCCATGCCGGAATGCCGATGAAGTATTCTTTTTTGTTGATGCGGAACTTCACCAGCGAGCCCAGCAGGTTTTCGAGATCTTCACGATGCACCGCGGGATGCGCGGTGCCCTGCTGACCCTGCACGTAGACGGAGAGCGCGCGCACGATGAACGTGTAGCTCGATTCGAGCTGGCCAGGCTGCACCAGCGAAACGTGCTGCTCGCCTTTCGCGAACGCGGTCACGCCGTTGAAGTTGTAGTTGGCGCCCTGCTGCACGGTGTAGAGCGACAGCTTGCCCATCGTGCCGCCGGCAGCGACGGCGTAAATATCGAACAGACTCCACACCACGAATTCCGGAATGCCCGTGTTGGGATTCCGCAACCGCGGCGCGTGGGGCCTGCCTAGCTCGTACGAACTGATTTTCTCCATGCGCCGAACGTGGCGATGACTCTTGCCTGCGCGTCCGGCGGCTTCGAAGTTTCTCATTTTCGAATTCTCGCTTTCTGTGATCTAAGTTCCGGCGCCGGATCGCGGCTGCCAGTGCCTGCAAACCAAGTCTTTTTCGGCTCATGGTTTGTAAGTACAAACCCTGAAACCCGAGAAGATCACTCTCCGGTGCGGCGCCCATCTCGCACCGCACCGGAAAGAAAGAGAGAAGCTACGTCCAACGGCTCATGTCGCCGGCGGAATTGACTCCCCAGCGGCCCGTGGCGATGCCATGCATTGCCGCAGCCGGCAAAGCCGCCGAAGCGGCCGCCGCGCCAGCGCGCACCGCCGCGGCCGACGTGGCCGGGAAGGGCGGATTGGCAAGCGAGGCGTTGCCGGGGAAGTTGCCGTATGGCCCGCCAGCGCCCTGCGCGAACGGGAAGCGGTCGTCCACGTAGTACGCCAGGTCTCCGCTCATCGCCGCGGAAGCGACCGAGCCGGTGCTCATCGCATGGTCCTTCACGATGCGCAGCAGGATCGAGAGGCCGGTGCCGATGAGGGCGCCGGTGCCCCAGCCTTTGCCGAGGAAGCGCTTCAATCCCCAGCTCAGAGCCAAGCCCGAGACGGCTTGAATGGCATAGCCGGTAACGCCGGTGTTGTACTGCGCGAGCTGCGGAATCAGCGCGGGCAGCGCATTGCTTCCGAAGAAGCCGATCGCCGCTCCGCCAACGGTTTGCAGCATGCCGCCGCTGGTGAAGGATTGCAGTCCAGGATTGCGCCGGCGATGCCGCCGATGGCTGCTGCCGCGGCGACGGTGATGCCGCCGCCTGGGAGCCGCCAAGGCATACATCGGGTTACTACGACGACGATAGCTCTTGCGCCGGCGCGAGGCACGGGCTCGGCTACGCCGCCTTCTTTTCGTTTTCATGTGTCCTCCGCCAGCATTTTTTTGCGCCGCGGCTCGACGCACGCTTGCCCAGTAGCGTTTAAGCCCTGCGGGCATGCGGCGCTTTCGCGCGTTGCGGGACGCGCGCCGGCGGCGCGTCCGGGATGGATTCACAAGCTTTACTTTTGGCATGTGGCTCTTCCCCTTTTAATCGGCAGAGGACACGCGGCGAACCGTCACCGTGCTTCTTGCCGAAACTCTTTTTTTCAGCGCGGGGTTTGCAAGTACAAACCCCACTACCCCTTGGTGTCGCCTCCGAAAATCGGGACGCCGCCAAAAAAGTGACACTCGCCGTTTGTGGGATCCACCAGGAATGCCGCGTGCACTCCTCCCATGTCCGGACGAAATTCGATTTTCCACTCCGCGGGCTTGAAGCTGTGCTGGTCGCCGGCTTTCAGTTCTTCCGGTTGGTAGGTGATGCGCAGCACGGGTTGAAAGACGAGAAAGTTTGTGCCCTGCAGCCTATCGTTGGTGCGGTCTTCCAGGCGCTGCGGAATCATGCGCGGCGTGTCTTTGCCGGCGCGCAGTTGAATGTGCACGTGCTGAACTTTTTCGCCTGTCCGCGTGATGTCCCACTGCTTGCGGCAGTCCGCATCGCAATCGGGATTCGCGGCTTCTTCTTCGGTGTAGTCGGCGGCGCGCCACAGCGGATCCACCAGGTCTGGCAATCCCACGTAGCCGTCTTTGCGAATCAGCGGCGCAGTGACCAGGATCATGGACTTGTCCGCGGCCTGGGCGATCGGCAACCATTGACCGCTGAAATCCAGCATGCGGCCGCGGGCGTTGCGCTGCGGCTGCGATCCGTAGCCGCTGATGATGGGATCGTCCGCCGGAGGCTTGTAGGTGTCGCACGGCCCCACCGCGATGGTGCGCATGCGGCCCAGCGGCAAATGTTTCCCGGTGCGCACCAAATCATTCTGGTACTTGAAGAGGTCCGCCGGCGTCATCGTGAGTTGCGTTGTGCTCATATTTTTGCTTCTCCTTTTTTTTCAGGGCGGGCCGCAAGTACAACCCGCACCCGTGGACAGGATTTTTGATTCAGGGCCCTACAGCAACTTCCACAAAAGAAAAAATCCCGCAGCCGGCACCAGCCACGCGGGCAAGCCCGCGGACGCGGCGGCCGCTTGCACCGATTGCACCGCCTGGCTGACCGGCGCGAACGCGGCTGTAACTGGCGCGAGCGCTGCGCCTACCGGGTTGGTGGACTGCTGCGCGGCGAGATCCTGATACTGCGATTGCTTCAGCAGCACGATGGCGCGCAGTTCGGAGAGAATCACGCACGCCGCGTTGCATTCGCCGCTGGACATCGGGTTGGCGCCATGAATGATCGACGCGACGGCTTGCTGAAAGCCGGACACCACGTTGCCCAGCGCCGTGATGGCGTCCTGCGGAGTGGCCTGCCCCTGCTGCACCGCCTGGTCGATCAGCTGAAGCGATTGATTGGCCGCCGGCGTCGCCGCGCAAAGGACGCTCTGCTCTTTCTTGATAGCTGCGGCGTGATGGCCGAAGATCACGGTAAACAGTTCGCTGATTGCCGCAATGCCCACGACGATGCCGCCTACGATCGGCCCGGCCGCAAAGGCTTGCGGAGCAAAGTGCAGTGCCAGACTCCCCACCGTTCCGGTGATCGCCGGCTTCAGTAGACTCGCGCCGGAGCATTGGCCCGTCCCCGGCATGTACGCTGGCGAGCCCTGGGCATTGAGGATCTGGCCGGCATTCGCGGATTGCAGGATTTGGTCGCGTATCGATTGGTTGTGTCCCGCTCCGCTCCTCACCTGCGCCGCCGGAAAGATTTGTTCCGTGGCCTGGTCCGGAGTCAGCGAGCCGAATCCGGAGAAGCGCCGCAACCGCCGACGCGGTGAACGCGAGAGCGGCGCACCCGTTAGATAGGTGCCTGGCCCTCGCTGCGCGAATTGTGGTGTGCCGTACATGCATGGTGTCGATCGCGAAATTTATTTCGCGGCGTTCGTTCCCAAGTCGCCGTGCTCTCCGGTGATTCCCACGTCGCCACACTCTTTCGAATGCGTTTGAGGAGCAGAGTCCTTCGGCGCCGCTGCGGGGGTGGTCGGTGAGATCGATTCTGTTTTCAATTTAGCCATAAGTTTTCTCCCTCTCTCAGTTTTCGATGCCCGGCGAAACTTTGCCGAGCGGCGTGCCTGGCGCGCGCATGTTCACGTCGATGAAGTAGTCGCCGCCGATAAAGAAAATGTTTTTGCGCAGCTTGTCGAACATCAGCCGCGGGTGCGCGCCGTTCAGTTCCCCGAATTCGTGGAAGTACTCGACGGGGCGGAATTCTCCGTGGACTTTGCGCGCCAGATACGCGACCTCGAGGCCGTCGCCCAGATCGATGAAATCTTTTTCTCGCGAACGTTCATCGAGCAGCGGCAAAATGTTCTGGTCGCCGCCGATGCAGTAGAGCTGTTTGCCATCCGGCGAGCTCGCCAGCTTCACGCCGTCATCCTCGAAGGTGAACGTCGCTTCTTTGCCGAGCGGCGTTTCCACCACCAGGTACTTCAGGTCGCCCAGGGCGGTGTAATCGAGGCGCACCGCGGCGGAGACGTGCTTCTCCGCGATCTCTTTGGGATCGTGACCGTGGAAGCCCTGGAAGAGCCGCACCGCTTGTTTCGTTTCGCTGGGATTGTTGCGCCGGTCCGCACGTCTTCGGCCGCGCGTGGATCTCTTCTGTTTCTTTTTCGGATTGAGGCGCGCCGTACGGATCCGGCTGGAGCGCTCTCGAGCTCCACGCTGGGCGTCGAGCTTCTTGGAGTTTTTCTTCTTGCGGTTTGGCAGCTTCGGCGGTTTCAGCTCCCCGCTTTGCAGCTTCGCCGCTCGATCGCAGAATTTGCACGGGCATCCGGGCTTGTGATTGCCGAAACCTTTCGACTTATTTCCAGACGCGCCTTTCCGGCGCGGGTTGCCGAAGATGAGCAGCTCGCCAACATTTCTCTTCCCGCGCGCCCCGGAAACGGGAGCCTTACGTTTGCCGCGCGCGGGGTTTTGCAGTCGCATTGTGGCTAGCGCGCTCACCGGCACGGTCCTTTCACGATCGAGAGCACCGGATGCAGCTCGAAACCGTTCGGCGCGACGCCATCCTGCCCGTGCAGAAAATCGAAGAAGCCCACTCCCGTTACGCACGCGGCTACAGGTTGCGCCAGTCTCCGCAGCTTCCCGGCCGCAGGCTTCCCGAAGTCCTTCGCGAACTGCGCTCGAAGATCGTTGAAAAAGTTTGCGCGCTGCGGGCCGGTGCAGGAGCCGCTGGGAATTTCTGCGATCAGCATCGTTGAGTGGTTGCCCGGCGCGGCGAGCACGATATGGAAATCCGAGTCCGCTTCCTCTTTGTCGCCGATGACGGCGACGGAGACGCGGTACACGATTTTCTCGTGCGCGAATCGCGAGCTCGTGGCGGCAAGCAATTGCTTACGCGAAGGGGCGCCCACCATCACGAGCTCCGCGACTGTTCCCAGGGTGGGGGAAGCGGAGGCAACCGTTTCACCAGCGGGATCCGTGAGTGTCTTCACCGGCCAGCGTTCCACACCGCAGTGCTGCGCCGCGCCCGTACTTACGGGCGAACGTTGACAAAGACTTGGCAGCGGCGACAGCAGCGAGAAGAGCAGGGAAGTGAGCAAGGCTTTCTTCACAGCAGCTCCTTCACGACGACCAGTCCGACGCCGCCAGCAGCAAGCCATACCCAATTGTTCGAGAGCCACGCCATGACGCCGGCGCCCGCACCGGACGGGTTGGTGCCTGTAATGTTTTGGATCTGCGCGGCAAACTGAGCGGCACTGGCCATGTCGCCACGTGCCACCGCGTCATCGTAGCCGGCTTGGGCGGCCATAAATGCGGCGTTGGTGCTGGCCGGCAATTGCGCAGTCAGAGATACTTGACCAGGCGCGGCCGCTTGCACGATGCGAATCGTGGAGGAAGGCATGCCTTGCGCTACGTGGGCATTTGTAGCGGCGTAGATCGCGCCATCGATGAGCGATTGAATGTCGCCAGGAGCGCCGTAGTCGCTCGTGGTGTGCACCTGCAAGGTCATGCTCTGCGGACCGCTGAAATGTAGATAGTCGCTCTGCGAGTGGACCTGATTGTCGATGACGATGCCGTATTGCTGCGCCAGGTTCGCCTGGATCGTGGCTTGCACCGCATCGGGAGTGTTGATTTGAAGCGGAGAGTCTTTCCAGCTCGCGGTGTAGGCGAGAACAGTCCCCGCGGGAACGCCCGGAGTATCGCCGAGTTGGCCCATACGCTTCTGTGGCGGCACGCCAATGCCGCGCGAAGAGCAGTTGCAGCCCATCCGCCCGAGATTCCACTTGCGGTTATTGACAGCAGCCGAATTGGGGAGTAGATACACGACTAGATTTCCCCCAGAGAGGTAAGGACATGACAGTGCGCATGTGGGCGGTGCTGATAATTTTTGTTCTGGTACCATCCATAATCTATGCAGGGATGCAGATTGAGCGATGGCTTCGAAACTCCTCGACTGCCAAGAAATAGAAGTTCTCGATTCATTAGCTTCTCAACTCTCCGCAAGTGCTCTGCGTAGCCGCCCACGGCCGCGGCGGCGCGACCTCTTCGGATGTTTTCTTCCCAACAGAAACACGCCGAGCGCCAGAGCGCCGATTCCCAAACCCAGAATCGTCGGATCGACTTCCAGTTGGCCCATCGAATTCCAGGAATGCCCGCCGCCTGGATACATGCCGCGCGCCATCGCGAAGTTTGGCCGGAAATAACCCAGCGCGCGCAGGCCGCCACCCGGCAAAATTCCGCTCAGCGTAGAAGTCCCTCCCCATTTTGTGTTGATGGGAAAGTAGCCGGTGGGGCATCCGCTATCGGTGACGTACATTTAGCGCCGTCCCTTTCCGCCGGCCAGAGCGGAGAGAAGCAATAATGCGGTGGCCCCCATCGCTACGTAACCGAGAGTTCCAGACCCGAAAAGCGATCCTTTCGAAGCCGCGGCGGTGTTTGCGGCGTTCACCTGGCTCTGCTGCCAAAGTTGATTCACGACACCAGGAGGAACGCCCGCGGAGATGGCCGCTTGTGGACTTGGAAAACGCGCGAGCGCTTTCGTCCAGGCCGCCATCACTGCATTGGGATCCAAGTTGGCCGCGATGGCTTCTTGCGGTGATCTATAGTCGAGCGGATTATTCGAAGGAGTTGTGGCCGGCACCGTAGTGATGCGGCCGTTCGAAGCGCTGCCAGCAACCGGACTCGGATTTTGCACGCCAGGAATCACTGGCATATTCAAAATCGGTACAGCGTTCCAGGCGCCGCCGTTGCCCGCGCACTCCACCACGTCGGTGTTAGTGTCGATCGACTCAACGGTGACGCCATCGGCGCCGTAGTAGACGCAATTGCCGGCGTCGCCGAGACGGCCCAGTCCGCGAAGCCCGCGCATGCGCCAGCTTTGCGCAGTGCTCGATGCGCCGAGATTCGGCAAACGCACCGGAGAGAGTCCGAGGCGGCCCATGCCGCGAAGACGCCACTTCGTGTTGCTCACTGCCGGCGCGCTGGAATCCATCAAGTACATTTTGTTTTGCTGGCGCCCGTAAGTACGGGCGACTAGCGCCTCCGCCTTTTCCGAGGATTTCGGCTGCGAGGAGTCGGCTGCGAAAATTTCCAGGCCAAAGCGCCTGCAGCGGCCACAACGATCCAATTGGGAATCGAAGTGAAGCCGATGGTTGATGCAAGCGTGTCTTCCTGGAGCCAATCCAAAATTTCCTGATACGAGGAGCTCGGCGCGGCTACGCTGACATTCACTGGCGCCGGCGCCGTTGTCGGCGTGGTGAGAGAAGTTGGCGCGCTCGGTGTGGATCCTGTGGGCACTGCCGGCGGAATCGATGTCGCACCGGTGTTGTACGATGTGCCAACATTCATCCATTTATTTTGCGAAGCGCTGTACTGCCAGAAGCCGCCATTCGGATCGACAAAAATTTGGCTGGTGGGATAACCGGCCGGAACAGGACTGCCGGTGTTGAAAGTGGGCAGATCCGGAGCGGAAGTCACCAGCACCGGGGGAGGAGGACGCCACACGGGCAGGGGACCTGGCAGTGGCAAAGGAATCGATGGCGGATTCGGCGGCAAGCTCCCGGTTGGGGGAGTGTAGGTGTAAGGACCAGTCACGATCGGTCCCACGGATCCGTCGCCCACCGGCAGCGGACGTGGACGACTATACAAAATCATGTTCGATCGAGCAGTAGTGGCAGCGCCGTTGGCCATGACGATGCCCATGCGGCCCATCGACGGCTTGCGAGCTGCGACCAGGTACGGCATCAGCGCCTCTCCGCGGCGATCAACGCGACGGCGCCGAGCCCGAGCAGAATCATCGTCGGGCTGATCGAACCGAATGGCGATGCGGCGACCTGAGTCAGAGGCAGGATTGGAGAACGCGCACCCTGCGCCATCGACGTGGTGGGAACTAAGTTGTACGGCGAAGCGCGCTCCGCAGTGATGATGTTCGCCGCTCCGGTGGTGCCGGCGGTGATCGCTTGCGTGATGGCGCCCCAATCAACGTCGCCGAGCGTTCGGCGCAGATCGCCGCGACTGAAATCCGCGAGTGCGCGACGCGCGGCCGGCACGCCGTAATTTCCAAAGCCAATCGGCGGCCGCTTGAATTGTTGGTGTGGGGGCGCGACGGGAAAAGCGCTGAGGTAGCTGCCAGTCATTTCGCGAGCAGCGACGCGGAATGGCGGATAGACATTGGCGCGCCAGGCGCCCTGCGGTCCTTGGCCTGGTGCGATGCTTTGACGGCCGTCGCCCAAAGAAGAAAGTCTGCCGAGGCGGCCCATGTCAGCGTACTCCCCGGAATCCACAGACCAGATCCGTTTGCGCGTCCAACGCTCCGGAGATTTCCCGAATGCCGCGGATTGCCGCGCCGCGTCCAGTGCGATCGAGCGGCCGCTGGGCAAAATCACTTCCGGATACACGTGCGAGAACTCGCCCTCGGGATCCACAGCGATCGTCACGATGTGGCAATCCGCGCCGATGGTTTTCAGCAGCGAGCAAATTCCCACCGTAAAGTCGTCGCAGTCGCCGATCCCCAGCCGCAAGATGTCCGCCGGCGCGTGCAGCGTCTCGTGGCCGTCCACGTCGCGCGTGAAGCGAATGTTCTTGTGCCACCAATGAAAGATGGCTTCCGCTTCGCCGGTCCAATCGTAGGCCGCCACTCGCGCGCAGCGGAGAATCTGCGCCGCGAGTTCGTGAACTTGCGGATCCTGTTTGCCCTTGGCGATCAGCCGGCACATCTGCCGGATAGTCTGCTGAACTCCCGGATCGCCTTCGAGATGCGGAATGCGTGTGAGCTTCATTCATCGGTTGCCAGGTGCGGGCTGTACTTGCAGCCCGCCATAACAAAAAATCGCCGGCAGAGTGGTTCGCAAACTTGAGATGGTTTACAGGCGGTCCCTACCGGCTGAACAACTGCCGCCTGCGCTCACCATCGCTTGAGAGAGGAGAAAGGGCAAACAGTTGTCCGTGCCGGATGTCGTTCCCGCTCCGCACGTGCAAATTACGGACGACTCACGGAATGTACGTGTTTACACGGACTCCCAGTGGTGGTATAGACACAGACGGTTCGCAACACTCGAAGAAAGAACAGCACAGTGCCAAAACGCCTGCAGACGCAGCCAACGACCGTCATCAATCTCGCTCCGCAGAATCCCGAGACGCCAGCGGAGCCGGAAAAGCCGCTAGAGCGTGAAGAAAAAGAGCCGGGCTGGTTTATCAGCGACTTGATGAAGATTCCCGGCAATGAGTGGGAGAAAATTTATCACCTCGAGCTCCAACGCCTGGAACCGAAAGTGCCTGGCGTCGCCGGATCGAAGGGTTATCTCTGGACGTTCTTCGCGCCGATCACGTATGCCGACGTGAAGAAGCGCTGGGGCGGCGGAAAATTCCGCATGGACCTCTGCAAGAACGGCCACTATTTCAAGACGCACAATTTTGACATCGAAGGCGATCCGATCTATGACCGCAGCCGCGAGATCCCGCCGGCAACGACCAACGGCAATGGCAACGGCCTTGGCGGGAACGCGGACTTCCAGAAAGAATTTATCTCCGTGCTGCGCGAAGAACTGCAACGCAGCAGGGAATCGAATCAGGGACAATCCAACGGCTCGGAGCACGTCATCGATATGCTCACGAAGGCCAGCGAACGCGCGATGGAGATCGTCACGAAACAAACTCCGGTCGCCGCGGACCCAACGGCGCAAGTGAATGCTCTGCTCTCGGCGGCGGAGAAACTCGCGAATCTGCGCGCGCCGGCTGCCGGCGGCGGCTTAGGTTCGCTCGGCGATGCGCTCATTGCGAAGCTCGTCGAAAAGTTGCTGAATCCTCCGAACCCCTTGGAAGAGCTGACAAAACTTTCCGCCATCTTCGAAGTGGTGGAAAAAATTCGTGGTAACGGCGGCGGAGAGCCGAAAGATTGGAAAGCCGCGGCGGTGCAGGCCGTCACGCAGCACTTGCCGGATATTCTCGACACGTTCAAACAAACGTCGCCGGCGAACGTGGCGCAAGCCCGCGCGAACGAAGCGCAGGCCCGGGCACGCACTGCGGAAGCGTTGCGGGTTGTGCCGATCGACCGACAGCAGCCGCAAGCACAGCCAGCAGCGCAACCGGCCGCCGCCGCTCCGCCAGCGCCAGCGATTCATGTCGAAGGCGGATTGCATTTGGAGCCGCGCGACGGCGCCGCATCCGCACCGGCCGTCGAAGTGATGCCCGCGGCGCAGCCCGCGCCAGCTCCCGTCTCGCAGGAGCAATACGACGAAGGGATGAAGGTGCAAGTGGTGAACATGATGCGCTACGGCGCGAGCGGTTCCGCCATCGCCACGTTTCTCGAAGACGTGAAGCCGGATCTCGCCAAGGACCTGGTGAACTATCCCGAGCAAACCATCACGCAGTTTTTTTCGCAGGATCCCGTATTAAAACTGTTGGTGGAAGATCCGCGCTGGCACGAAGTGCTGGCGGACGCGCGCGCGTACATGACCGAAGACGAAGTGACCGTGGGGCCGAACTAGAACTGCGAGGTAGAAAGTGGGACAATGGATCAACGATCATCCGATACAATTTTTCCTCAACTCGCTGACGCTGATTCTTCTGCTTGAATCTTTTATCGCCTCGCGCCGTTTGGAGCGGCTTGAGCGCGAGCATCTTGTGCAGGCTCGGCGACGCAGCCACGACATATAGCGGTGTTTCCAGAACGACACCACCCGTTGCACGATTGTTCTTGACAGCGTTTCTGCCTTGCTTGTAATTTCGTCCTCGTTTCCGCCACACGGATACGCTCTCTCGCCGGCTTTTCCGGTTTTCGCTTAGCGGCAACTCCGGAGAAGCCGCGCGAGAGGAAAAGTTGCCGCTAACTATGGCCACCGTCGCCTTTCAACGCTCACATCCTCTTCCCAACGACATCGCCAAAAAGCTGCCTTCGAATTTAGACGCGGAGAGAAATATCCTCGGCGCGATCCTGATCGACAACAACGGCGCCAACAACGCCCCGATGAAGACGGCGCGAGAAACGCTCGTGCCCGAAGACTTCTTCCTGGAACAAAACCGCCGCGTGTTCCGCAACATGCTTTTCCTGGACGACGCGCAGCAGCCCATCGAAGCGGTCAGTATTGTCGAGAACCTCATGCAGAATCGCGAGCTCGATGCTGCCGGCGGCGGCGAATATATCGCTTCGCTGATGGACGGCATGCCGCGGCTGAGCAATGTCGCGTACTACGTGAAGATCGTCAAAGAAAAATCCCGCCTCCGCCGCATCATCGATCACACGCATAAAATCCAGACCGACGCGATCGAGGGCTACACTTCGCCGGACGACCTGGCCAACCAACTGGAAACCTTTTCGAAGCAAAGTACCAACACCGCCAATCCGTCCGTGGTTGTCAGCTTCCGCGATTTGCTCACGATGGAGATGCCGAAGCTCGAATACGCGATCGAGCCGCTGCTCACTGTGGGAGGCACCGGAGAAATTTGGGCGTGGCGCGGGCTGGGAAAAACTTTTATCACTACGGAGATCGCCATGCAGTTGGCGCTCGGTTGTCCCACTCTTTTTGGTGGGGTGAACGGGGCGGGAGGGAACTGGCCGATCTCCCGCGCCTATCGCGTGCTGTACATCTACGGGGAAATGCACGGCTCAGAGATTCAGAAACGCGCGCAACAAATCGCTCGCGGTCACGGCAGTGATGTGCCGAGCGCAGAGAATTTCGGCACGATGTGTAAGGACTACCAAAAGCGCTGGCGCCCAAAAATAAATTCGCCGCGCGACCGCCGCATCATCGAGGAGCGGCTGTTTGCCGGCGGCTACGAAGTTCTGATCCTAGACAATCTTTCCACGCTCTGGCCCACGTCGCAGGAAGGTGAAGGGGAACGCACCGCCACTCTCACGGAATGGTTTCTCGATCTAAACCAACGCGGGATCTCCGTGATCTACCTGCATCACGCCGGCAAAGGCGGAGAGCAGCGCGGCGGCTCTGAAAAAGAGGACATGCTGGACTTCGTGATGAAGTTGACGCGGCCGCCTGGCTACAAAAGGGAAGAGCAACTTCGCGTGCTGGTGGACATCGACAAAATTCGCGGAGAGAGCAAACAGCCGCGATGGCTGGTGCCCTTCGAGATGAGCTTGACGACGGACCGCGACGCGGCCTGCTGGCTCACTCGGCCGTCGCGACACGCGCAGATCCAGGCGTGTTTCGAACACTTCGGAAACGGCATGAGGCCAGGCGCAGACCTGGCGATGGAAGTCGGCATCAGCCGCGCAACGACGTACCGCTACGAGAAGAAGTGGAAGTCTAACCCGAGCGCGCAATATTGGATCGAACTCGACGACCTCTGATCCAACATATATTTTTCTCAAGATCAGTTGACCGTGCCCATCCTGTAGCAGCCTTTTTCCCTGAGACAACGCCTGCGACACCGCTAAATCTTTCGCCCTCAAAACCTTACAAAATAGAGTGTCTCAGGCTCTTACCCCTGATACACGCACTAAGTATTGACGCTGCAACTACTTACGGTGAAATTGTCTCAGGTGAGGGTGTCCCGGTGTATTCCGAAAGGTGTGAAAGAGAGGAAGTAGAGGGGGAGTCTGACACACTAACAAAAATAACTTACATTCTTTCTTACAGATAGACCATCACAGTAGGTTTTGTCCTGAGACGTTTCGTAAGGTAACTATCTGTGTTTGCAACATCGTCTCTATTGTGCCTGCGACAAAGTGCTGAGACACCCTGAGACAGCCACTGTCCACGCGGTTTTTTGCACAAGTTGCGGAAAATAATTTGTCTCACGCACGAAATAGTCCTTGACAAGTGGTGTCGCATGGTATATTGTGGTGTCGTGAAGAAGATGGCTTCCACCACTGTACACGTCAAACTGGCCGGACCGCTCAACGCGAAGCTGGATGAGCTGGCAAAAACCGATCGCCGAGACAAAACGGAATTCATCCGCCTGCTGATTGAAGACGAGTGGACGCGGCGGAAGAGCAACGGTGTCAAGCCATGACCAACCCGAAAGCATTCCTCTTGGGACTGGTGTTTGGTGTAGCGGCTGTCGGTGTTGCCGGCAATGCTCAAAAGGCGGGAACACGTGATGCGACGTGTGAAGAGCAAAGGGACTATTTCAAGCAGGTTCTAGACCAGCAGGCGCATCCCGCTGTGTGGACCGCGTTGCTGGAGCCAGGTTCGGCGCCGCTCTCAGCGATCGACACGAAACTGCTGAATATGGCGCGACCTGGTTTGGGGTCGGCGCTGGATCTGATGACAAAACAAGCCGGCGGAATGCAGGTGCGTTGGGTGATGCCCGGCGCCCTTCAGCCGTTTGCAAAAGACTCCGGATTGTCGTTCGCCTGGATCAACGCGGAAACTAATGAACTCGTTGGCCAGCCGATGCCCGCTAGGCTGTATGTGATACCTGAACAGGCGATGATTCAGAAGCCGCAAACCGAAAAGCACTGCCTCTCCGGTCACTGTGCAGCTTGTCCAGATGGCTGGAAGTTGACTTCAACCTCCCAAGAAACTTACTGCGTCCCGGCAGAGAACTGACTCCCATGAACCTACACTCAGCGGAAAAGCCAGCCCGATTTTCTAGTTTACATAATTTAAGTACTAGGTCTTTCTTTGTTCGCTGTTTCTTCTCTGCATCCCCATTACTCCATAAGCATCTAACACGCCCGGTACCCCGCCGGTGCTCGATTCTCCCTCGGCCGGGAATTCCAACCCAATCCAACTTCCCGGAGGTCTGTGCCCATGCTCTCCCTGTCCCCGTCCGTTCATCCGCTGTCGATCTAGGAAATCGAATCGACAGCTTTAGGCTTCAAGGAAGATCTGCAACGCGAAGCCAATCGTGCGGTACGCCGCCACGATTCGACCAGCGCGCTGGCGGCGCTAGAAGGCATCGAGTACATCGAGAAATTTGTCTACACACTCAAGTACCGTGCCGGCTCGCGCCTCGGCATGCCGCGGCGCGCGCGGGCCATCCGCTTGCCCAGGACCGAGGCGCTGTGATGCGCTCCTCGTATTTTGGCAAACCAAGACAGAGCGCAGAACCCCCCGCTGAAATTATGCAGCGCATCCGCACCGCCAGAGATAGGGAGTGGACGCGCGTCCTGCTCGGAATCAACGACAAAGTTCTAACTCCGGAAGAAGCCGCGAAGTGGCTTGAGAAAGACCGCATCCAGCGCGCGCGGAATGTGACCGAAGCGCGGCCGCGCCGCGGGCCGGTGCACTGGTGAGTGCCCTGCGAAATATCCCGCTCACTCCGGAAGAAATGCAGCCCGTGGCCATCGCGCGCCTCGGGCTGCACTCTCACACCTGCACCGATTGCGGCCGAGAATGCGCTTGCTACCAGGTCCCTTGCTTTACGCGGGGCCGCGCCACGCATCCCGGCGACCGGCGGACATGGCTCTGCGCACCTTGCCGGGACCTTCCGAAATCCGAGGCCGCATGAATTATCCCAAAGGCCAGCAACACCGGCTCACCGAACAGGACATCGTGGACCGCGCTGACGACAGCGCGCGAATCCACAAGGATCGACTTTATATCTCGGTGTGGTGCGCGTTGGCGTTGTTTGTTTTAGCGGGTTTCGCTTTTCTGCTGTTTCCGCCGGTGCTTGTCTTGCTGCGTCTGCACCGGGAATTTCTGTGGGGTGTGCTGGCCGGCTCGGTGTTGCAGTCCGTTGGCTGGCTGCGCGATCGCTGGCGATGGATGAAATGGTTTTCGCACCAATGAATCAGGACAACAAACAGCGGCTGCTCGATCGGCTGATGAACGACGTGCCGAAAGAAGCGCCGATCTACCGCCAGCTCGAAGAAATGTACATTCAGGAACTGGAAAGCATCGAGCCGGTACTTGACGACATTCTTCACGAAGACCACCTGGCGCTGCTGAGACACGTTTTCGAAACAGTTTTGATTCCGGAGCAGGTTGTCGAAGTGTACGAGCGGCTGGTGCGCGAAGGGCGTTTGCGGCCGCGTCAGAACGCGCAAGTAGTTTAGGAGGAAAAGCGATGGACAAATTCCCGAAGGTGCTTTTTGTTAGGCGCGATTCCAGTAACGGCATTTTTGACCCTCTGGCTTACACGCGCGAGCAAGATGCAGTCGAAGATGACGGCCCTACCAGTGTCGCGAGATACCAGCTCGTCAGTGCCAGGCGGTTGAAGAAGCAAATCGTCGAAACGAAGTCGGAGTCCAAACCATGACCCGAGGCCGAACTTCCAAAATTCTTTCTCAGGCGGACTGCCGCCGCCTGCGGCAATTCCAGAGAGAACACGCGCAGCGGCTCGGCGTCTCGATCGGGCTACCGCAATTGAGACTCTCGATGGGCGCACCGTTTTCGTGGGAGACGCTGCAGCGCGCCCTGGCCGGCAAACCGATCTGGGAGAGCTACCACGAATTCATCGTGGCGTTTCTCGATCGCCACATGCCCAGCAAGGTTTCGTCGCTATTCGATTTCAAGTCGCGCGCCTCCGGCGAACGCGAAGAGGAAGAAACCGCCGAGCCGATCCACCGAGGCTTCGCGATGAGCAGGCGCGACCACCTGAACAAGTACATGCAGGAGCGGCGGGCGCGGCTGCGGCGCGAAGGCATCTGCGTGGACTGCCAGAAAAACGAAGTGAAGCCGGATCCAGAGCACCCGGAAAAAAAACACGTGACGTGCGCGGATTGCCGAAAGGCGCGCCGCGACCGCTTGACGGCGAACGCGCGCCAGGGGGCGCTGCCGTTTTTCTCGGAGGCAACTCTATGAAATACGAGCGAGATCAGATTGTTCTCGTGAAATACAGGCGAGGGATGAAGCTCGGGAAAATCGTTGCGGAAGATGTGAATCGTGCGGACTACTCAATTCGAATCTGGAACGCCACCAGCAAGGTGTGGAGTGGAATCACATTTCGCCGTCCCGATCTCATCATAGGTATTGCGAGCCGTTCAGACCAGCGCGTCTATGGGATGCCGGAGACAGCATGAAGCAAAAAATCAAGCTGTGGCTGCGGCGGTGGACCATCCGCCAACTCATCAAGCTGGTGGACCGCGCCGAGGAACGCCTGCAGCAATGGCAAGTGAGGCTGCGCGATGAACTCCAACTGCGAGTACCCGTTTGTGTTCCGGTGGAGTCGCCCGGGCCTGCCCGGCCGCAAGGGGCAACCGTGTCGTGTCCTTATCCGTTCCCGCAGGATGAATTCCTGCGCTATCGAGTTTCGCGACGGCCTGCGCGCCGTGGTGAGCCGCAACGCGCTGCGAAAAGCACGCGCCGGGGAATAACCGCCGCGGCCTTCGACCGGAGGTTCGCGACGTGAAAACGATTTGGAAGTTCCCTCTGATGTCGAACCTCATGGAACAGCACATCAGCACTCCGCGCGGCGCTCAACCGATGTCTTGCGAGGTTCAGCACGGCACGATTTGCGTTTGGTGCCTTTGCGATTCGGAAACCAAAGAGACGGAGCGCTGGCGGATCTGGATCATTGGCACGGGGCACCCGCTGCCGAACAATCCAAAACTTTCTCTCTTGAACACGCTCATCATCGGCGATTTTGTCTGGCACGTTTTCTACGAGTCTAAACGATGAAGGCGCTGACGCTGCACGAGCCGTACGCTTCGCTGATTGCCTACGGCTGGAAAGAAGTGGAGACGCGCGACTGGTACACCAGCTACCGCGGGCTGCTGGCGATTCATGCGGCGCTGCGCCAGCCGGATCCCACGGAGCTGTCTCGCGTCACGTTCATTTTGGGGAGTAAGGGATTCGAGTTTCCGCCGCTGACTTTTTCAGAACGGGGTTTGCAAGTACAAACCCCGTTGCCCCGCGGCGCGGTGGTGTGCGTCTGTCAGTTAGTCGCCTGCCTCCCGGCGCCGCTCGTGGAGTACAAAGCGAAACAACTCAAAGAGTGGTTTCAGCCGAAACATGGCTGGGAACTGGAAAAACAATTCGGCAATTACGATGGCGGCCGCTGGGCATGGATCCTGCGCGACGTCCAGCGGCTCGATCGGCCGCTCGCGGTGCGCGGCATGCGAAAACTGTGGAGTCTTAGTCCAACAGACACTCTGGGGCTGGAATCGCGCATTCCAACAAGCGCACCTAGCCCCGGTATTTCCACAGCCCCGCCCATATCCAGCGCTGATTCCAAGGTGGGGGTCTAAACAGCCATGCCGAGGCACCGCTACCCCTATGTTTTGTGCACCCATCGGCCAGATGCCCCGCTTGAGCCAGGGTACGGGATCTGCCCCCACGTATTGAACGAAGGCGCTCCCGTGGTGCACTTTCTCACCGCCAACAAACACGCCATCGGGATGATTGGCTGCGCGGAGTGCACACCGGAGAAAAATCCTAGCGCTGACAATTACATGCTGATCTGCGCGCACGCCGCGCGAGAAAACGGCTGGGCACCCCAGGCATGAATGCACCCAAGCGCGTTCTGGATCTCTTTTGCGGCGGCGGCGGCGCGGCAATGGGCCTTCATCGAGCCTGGCCGAAAGCGAAGATCACCGGAGTTGATCTCCACCCGCAAAAAAACTACCCGTTCAATTTCGTGCAGGCCAGCGTTTTCGAGCTGGACTTCGAATGGCTGAGCGAATTCGATTTTCTTTGGGCTTCGCCAGTCTGCAAGGGGTACAGCGCGCTCGCCAACTATGGAACGAATCGCCACCGCAAGCACCAGTGGCCCGACCAGATTCCGCAGGTCCGCAACACTCTGCGTGCGACGGGGAAACCTTGGTGCATCGAAAACGTGTTGCGCTCTCCGCTCGAAACCGACCAGTTTCTCTGTGGCCAGATGTTTGGGTTGCCGCTGATTCGGCATCGCCTCTTCGAAACAAACTTCTTTTGGCTCCGGCCGGAACACACTTGCGCGCCTCGCGGCGCAACGCGGAGATTTGACGACAACCGAGTTTTCATCATCACGGGCCACGGCGGCGGTCCAGGATGCAAGAGCGTACAAAACCGCTCTATGCATTGGACGAAGCCGCAGGGGATCCGCGCGCTAGGCATCGATTGGATGACGCGCAAAGAGATGGCCGAAGCGGTCCCGCCGGTCTATTCGGAATACATCGCGCGCCAGGTGCGTTTCGCATGAGCACTACCATCGCGCGGCCGGTGCTGCGGTACCACGGCGGAAAATTCCGGCTGGCGCCGGAGCTGCTCAAGATATTTCCGCCGCATCGCGTCTACACCGAAGTCTTTGGAGGCGGCGGCAGCGTGCTGCTGCTCAAAGATCGCTGCTACTCCGAAATCTACAACGACCTCGACGGCGAAGTGGTGAACGTCTTCCGCGTGCTGCAAAATCCGCGCCGCGCCAAACGCCTCGAGCTCCTGCTGCGGCGCACGCCGTTTGCGCGCGAAGAATTCCTGCTGGCGTACAAACACACCCGCTCCGAAGTGGAGCGCGCGCGCCGCACGCTGATTCGCGCTTACATGGGTTGGGGGTCCGATTCAGTTTCGCGGATGAAAGCGAGCCGCGCCGGCTTCAACACGCGAATCTCCAGCACGATGCTGTCCGGTTTTCGCTGGAACGCGAATCGCTCCGGCACCACCGCCGCGAGCGATTGGGCCGGCTGGCCGGATCACGTCGAATCGTTTTGCGAGCGCCTGCAGGGCGTCACCATCGAGCAGCGCGACGCCAAAGAAATTCTCCGCAAGATGGACCGTACCGACTGCCTGCACTACGTCGATCCGCCGTATCCCATGAGCGTCCGCAAAGTGGGCAACGGCACGTGCCTGGAACATCGCTACCGCCACGAAATGACGGACCGCGACCACTGCAACCTGGCCAGCGTGCTGCACTCGCTCAAAGGCATGGTGGTGATTTCCAGCTACGCCAGCCCGCTCTACGCCCGCCTCTATAAGACGTGGAAAACAATCTCCTGGACCGGCGGGCAATTCTGCTCGCAAAACACGGGTGACAAAACGCGCACCGAATGCGTGTGGCTGAACAAGGCCGCCGTCGACGCGCAAACGCAAAGGAGCTTGTGGTGAACCGCCAAAGTTATTTCGAAAAAAAGAGAGCGAAACGGTTGCCCGCCTATCGCCGGCTGCAAGCGCAGCTCGCGGAGACGCTGCTGCAGGTGGAACGGCTGCGCCTGCTGTGCGTCACGCAGCAGATGTTCCAGACCATGTTGGAAAGCCAGATTGTCAGTGCGCGTGCAGCCATGCGGGACGTGCTGGCGATGCTGGATGCATCCAGCTTCGGCGGGTACAAAACCTATCGCTGCCTAACGGCCTTCGAAGCCGCGCGCCTGGAAGAAATTCGCAAACTGGTGAAGCCGTGAGTTTCGCGATTCCCAAGCAACAGTGCCCGCACTGCGGATACCAGATTGACAGATCCTCGCACGTTGCCGGGAAAGCAAAACAGAAACCCGGAGACGTGAGCCTCTGTTTTCGCTGCATGGAGATTTCGTTTTTCGATGGCGATATGAACCTGCGGCGCCCTCTGCCCATCGAACTCGAAGAGTTGAGGAATTCTCCGCAGTGGAAACAAATCGAACAGATTCGCGCCGCCAAACGCCAAGTGCGTGCGGAGAACAACTGATGAAGCCCTCGAAGAAAAAAAAGAAGCTGCGCTGGCTGGAGAGCGAGAGCAAAAACCCGAAGCGCGCGAACGTGATCCGCAACATGAGCCGCATGCAGGCGGAGAAATTGAGGCGCCAGTGACGATCTCAGAAGCCATCAAGGAACTCGAAAAAGTCAAAGACAAAACGATACAGCTATATTCCGACTGCCCGAACTGCGGCAAAGCAAATCAGATCCACAAAATCGGTGACATCGTTGTTTTGGCGACAACGAAAAAGGCGGAGTGATGGGTAAGACTTCGATCGAGTGGACGGACGCGAGCTGGAATCCCATCGTTGGGTGCACGGAGATTTCGCCCGGCTGCGCGAACTGCTACGCCGCGCGCCTGGCCGCCACGCGGCTGCGCAACACGCCGCAGTACAAGGGACTCGCTACGGTCAATAATCCCGGCGAACATCGGTGGACCGGCGAAGTCCGCAACGTCTTCGGCATTGACCCCAAAGTGCTCGAGGAGCCGCTGCACTGGCGCACGCCGCGGCGCATCTTCGTCTG
>Ga0137407_10000355_pt1 | contig 32534 bp, 35 predicted proteins | sample CZOMad2_2_16fung_FD_108410 | JGI IMG/M metagenome (GOLD analysis project Ga0137407, IMG submission 108410) | Vadose zone soil fungal communities from Angelo Coast Range Reserve, California, USA - CZOMad2_2_16fungal (Illumina Assembly) | ecosystem: Environmental > Terrestrial > Soil > Vadose... | reverse complement strand
GCGGAAGAAAAAAGCTCTGGAATTAAAAGAAGCTGGGAAGAAATTGTTTCTCCGCGTAAAGGGAAATACAATGGCAAACCCCTGGTTATTTTGTGTAACCACTGGACAGGCAGTATTGGAGAAGGAATTATAATTGCTTTTGACGCACTGAAAAGGCCGGAAACTAAAATTATCGGAACCGAGATGGCGCGTTTAAATGGAGCTGTGTATACTTTTGAGATGCCCAATACTAAAATACGATTCAGCTTTCCGGTTGAAAGATTATACCATATTAATGGATTACCGAGGGAACAATATATTCCCCAATCATTTATTGACTGGCAAAAAGGGGAAGAAAAACCAGGTTCAGATGTATTTATGATAAGGGCTTTGCAATTTCTTAAAAATAAATAATTGATAAATTTTTAGTAACCGCTCGAAAATACTTCTTTTGTTCGCGCCGGATTTGGAACGGGCAGGTTTTTGACAAAAGATAGATAATCTTGTTTAAAAAATATTTTTCCTTTATTGTCCGGTTTCTCCAATCTCGGTCGTTATCGGGTTATATAACTTCAGAAAAAATAATCATACTTAATTCCAATTTCATAATTCCCGGTTCTTATAGTAATAGATTAATAATTATTCACTATAAAAAAATCATAATTATGGAAGAAAGTAAAAACATAAGTTCGCCTGCTTCCGCTAAGGGCCGCATGATCGCCTACTGGATCACAACGGCACTTGTTGCTGCCAACTTAGGTGTGGGAGCGGTATGTGACATTCTGCAGATACCATATATGCGCGCAACGTCATTGCATCTGGGTTATCCAATCTACCTTACATATATCCTGGGCGTCTGGGAAATGCTTGGCACGGTTGCACTGCTTATTCCACGTTTTCCTTTGCTCAAGGAGTGGGCTTATGCCGGAGCGTTCTTCCTCTTCACAGGAGCTGCTGCCTCACGCCTCGCGGTTGGTGATGGAGCTGGCGGACTGGTGCCTCCGATTATATTCACAGCTCTCACAGCCGCATCATGGTATCTTCGTCCATCGTCCCGTAAATTTTAATCTCAAATTGTGCATGTTCAACAGGGCAATGCATTTATATTTAAAATTGCGTTTATGCGGCGCGATTGAACCTTATCAGTGAGGAGTTGAAAAAAATCACAGCCGGGAAAAAAACGAAGCCCGTCATTTCGAACCCCGCCTTAGAGATCTATAACGTCAAGCTGATCTGCGGGGTGAGAAACCTGACAGCATTTGATGTGTATAAATTTTTTGAATTCAGCTGCGCTGTTGGCATGGGGTTTCTCACCCCGCGAATCAGTTTGATGTTATAAATCTCTAAGGCGGGGTTCGAAATGACGGGCTTCGTTTTTTTTCTGTTGGAAAAGCCATATCTTGATTATTTTTTTGTATGTCAATATGTAAAAAATTACTACAGGTTGTATTGCTGATAGCAAATCTTTCTCTCGTCAGTTTTTATTCACCTGCTCAAAAACTTATTCCACCCCCGGCTGTACAGGAAAACTGGTCCTTGAATTATGAGCCCTTTCGGATTGCCGGTAACCTTTATTATGTAGGAACGTATGACCTTGCCTGTTATCTCATTACTACATCACAAGGGCATATACTGATCAACACCGGACTTGAAGGATCAGTACCTATGATCCGTTCACATGTCGAGGCATTGGGTTTCAGTTTTTCAGACATCAGGATATTGCTGGTTACGCATGCACATTATGATCATGCAGGCGGGATGGCGACAGTAAAAAAAATAACAGGCGCACAGATGATGATCAATGAAAAAGATGCACCGGTACTTGTCGATGGTGGTAATTCAGATTATGTATTCGGCGGCAAGGGCAGCACATTTCAACCTGTTAAAGCGGACCGCCTGTTGCACGATCAAGATACAGTAAGCTTGGGCGACATGCATATTATCGTACTACATCATCCGGGCCATACCAAGGGCGCCTGCAGTTTTCTATTGGATGTCAAAGACGAACACCGCACATATCGCGTATTGATCGCAAATATGCCTACCATACTCAACGACACAAAACTTTCGGGCATGCCCACTTATCCGGATGTTGCCAAAGATTATGCCTATACATTCGATGCGATGAAAAAATTGCAGTTTGATATCTGGCTCGCATCTCATGCCAGCCAGTTCGGGCTTCACGAAAAACGCAAGCCGGGTGATGGTTATCGTCCCGAAATATTTATCGACAGACAGGGATACGATGCAGTGATCGATGATTTATACAAAGCATATTTGCAAAAGCTCGGCAGTAAGTAATTTATAAGATCGACTGGTACTTTGTCAATCGGGCAATCAAAAAAAATTAAACTCACGCAATTTACTTCTTCACTTTTATTTTGTCCGGATCATACGCAATCTGCGCTCTTTTATAGCCACATACTAATCCCTTACCCGCAAAACTTTCATAGGTTTTACCAACACATTCCCCCGATATAATTTGTTCCGCGCAAATGATCTGATCCTTTATAAAATCTGCATCGATCGGGTCACCATGACCCGGCAAAAGAGTTGTGAATTCTTTTGCCCGATTGTTTATTTTTTTGAGGCTTTGTAAATAAATTTCCAAGGGTTGTGCATCCCGGGTATGAAGCCAGACAAGCGTATTATCATTATCACCCGTATACAGAATTTTATCTTTGTGATCAAGCAGGCAAATGCTTCCAGGTGTATGACCTGGTACCTGTATCACTTCAAGCTTTCGGTCGCCAAGATCAAAGACGTGCTTGTCATAAATGGGAACAAGAACTACTGAATACAAAGTATCAGTAACCGGAAATTTTAAAGAATCAGGGATCGGAACTCTTACCATATTCTGTAACGTACCTTTCCGGATTTGGTTTGAGCTAAAAAAACGGATCATGTCAAAGTCATTGGGATGGGCATATACTTTCGGGAATTGGTAGTCACTTCCGGAATGGTCCGGATGAGAGTGAGAGTTGACTACAATGAGCGGAAGATTGGTCAATGATTTTATAAAATCTCTCAGATTGGCCACTCCTAATCCCGTATCAAAAAGCAGGGCGCTGTCTTTCCCTACAATCAAATAAATATTATCAATTTCACCATCTGCAATGCGCCAGACTTTGTCATTTATTTTTTTCACTTTGAACCAGGGATGAGAATTTAAGGTGGATGCTGATTGCGCATAGAGTTGGGCAGCCGGGATCAATAAGCATACAGTGCTAATCAAAGTAGCGATTAATTTCTTTGTCATAATTGATAATGTAATGGAATTGTATGTTTAATTATATAGTTGGCACTTTATTGAAATGAGTAAATCAAATTTAAGCTTAAAAATGGTTGCTGTTTGTTTACTAATAAAAGAATTGCTCTAATACAATCTGACCGTCTTTCACTTCATATAACATTATCTCTTCAACTTTTATTCTTCCAAAATCTTTCGTAGTAATTTCAAAGCCCCGTCCTACAGCAAAATGATTACCACCTATAACGGGGTGGGTTGTATGAGTTTCATGAACCTGCTCAACCTTCTCCACCCAGTCCATGCCTTTTTTGCGAACCGGAGCTTTGCCTTCAGCATACCCAAAATACGGAGAACCTGGAGGGTCTATGCTTCTTACATTATCTGCAAAAAGCTCGTCCTGGATCTCAAACCACTTCTCTTGCCGGGCAAGCTCGTTGAATCGTGCTGCAACTTCCTGGGTTGTCAGTGTTGTTTTGTTTGTTGTCATATAATTTTAATTTGATATTATGATTTTTTGTTTTCGATTATGCCTTTGCCTGACTCGTATCGTAGCGACTTCAACATTTCTGCTCGCTAATACGTCAGGACGACAATTGCATTACTAATTTTTTTCTGCCTCCCAGTAATATTAATAATGCGATTAAAGAAGTTCCAACCATCATCGCAATAATGGGAACGCTGGTCGTTGAATTAAAAATCCCGACGCAAACTGAAGCAAGTCCTGCAATGCCGATTTGCAAAAAACCCACCATAGCGGATGCGCTTCCTGCATTCCTGCTAAACGGCTCAAGAGCAATAGCAGATGCATTGGGGTAAGTAAGTCCAAGACAAGACAATAATATGAAGAATAAGATAATTGTAGCGGTAAGTCCATACCAGTTATTCAATGCTCCAACGAGGAATACAATACTGGTAATGACCTGGAATAGCAGAGCAAACCGAAATATGTGTTCACTTTTATATTTCCGAAGGATCAGGATATTTAATTGATTGCCGCCAATAAATCCTACTGACAACAATGCAAATATGCCGCCATATGTTTTTGGACTTACCTGGAATATTTCCATGAAAATAAGAGGTGAACCTGCGACATAAAGAAACATTGTGGCAAATGAAAATGCGCCGGAAAATGCATAGGTATAAAATTGCGGAGTCTTTAAAATAGAAAAATAGCCAATCAATATTGGTTTAAGTTTTAGGGAGACGGAATGATCGGGTTGATGCCCTTCCGGCAGGTAAATAAAAGTAATAACCAGGATTATAAATGCAATTATCGCCATGACGATAAAAACCCAATGCCACCCCAGACCCGAAACGATAAAACCTCCGGCAGTGGGTGCAAGTAATGGTGAAAGTCCAAGCATGAGCATTAATAATGACAAAATTTTGGCGCTTTCTTTCACGGGAAAAAAATCACGAATCATTGCGATTGCAGCAACAAAAGGTACGCAACCCCCGAGTGCCTGAATAAAACGAAAAGTAACTAACATTTCTATAGTCTGCGACAACATACAACCAACGCAGGCTATGATGTAAAGAGCGAGGCCATAATATAAAGGCTTTTTCCTGCCGAAGCGATCCAGTAAAGGACCGTATAATAATTGCCCAATAGCGAAACCGATAAAATAACTTGCCAGTGAAAGTGAAATTTTTGCCGGCGTAGTCCCGAGGTCTTTTGCAATCTCCGAAAAAGAAGGGAGATACATATCTATTGAAAATGGGCTCACGGTTATCAACGCGCCTAATATTAAAGTGATATACTTATTATTGATCCGTGCTGTTTTCTTTGCTGTCATATGTATTCAAACTTTATAACGATTCGGATATGGTAACCCCTTACCGGTTTCGCAAAGATATTTCAGGCTCCTGAGAAAAATCGTCCGGTCATAACTGCACGCGGCAAACCCCTGTGTATATTCTTTCCATCCATTCTTCATAGCCTTCAATGCAAAGCCATTTCACTCTGCTTAATGGTTTAAGTTCCTCTACCTTCATTTCCTTAAATAGTCCGGGGCAAAGGCAAACACTTTCAATTCAATTGTTTTTAATAAACCATTTGTCCTGATAAATATCTTTTGAGACAAATTTATTTTTCTTACTGCTGATAAAATAGAACAAATGCGACAGAAGTGTCAGCGGGATTACTTTTTTTAAATATTTTTGTGACGAATGTCGCTTTTTTCAGGTAAAATTCTTTTTAAAAGAATAACTTATTCAGACAACCGTTGGAAATTTCTCAGGGATGCAGAACAATGAACTTATCTTTTGTAGAATATGATTAATAGTATCATACAACCGCCGGAAATTTTAAAAAATTATGTGAGAAATTTTTGGGTACTGGAATTTAATATCGGCGATTGCAAAAAAAAATTAAAACTGCAAGCAGATTACTATCCGAGGCTGACGGTTCAATGCCTGGATGGTCATAGTCATATGCAGTCTGAAAACGGGTCTTATCTCTCGCAAATCTTTTTGCGGGGAATAATTACCAAGCCAGCTGATTTTTTGATAGAAGGAGCATATGCACACGTAGCTGTCAGTTTTTATCCGCAGGCATTACGGCAAATTTTCCGGGTAAAAGGATCCGAACTGGTGAATCAGTGTTATGACCTTTCCTGTTTTTGCCCTGCTGAGCTGATTGTCCGGTTGCAGGAAGCCGAAAATTATGATCAAAGGATTGATTTGCTTTCCGAGTTCTTTATCTCAAGAACACGGGAAAATTTAATTGAAGACGCGGTTATCCGGGAATGCATTTCTGCAAGGGATCATTATGATACCTGGAGGCTCATTGACATAATAAAAAAGCATAAGATATCGGTACGGCAGCTTGAAAGAAAGTTTCGTGAGTCACTCGGTATTTCACCAAAAACTTTCCTGAAAATAAACCGCTTTGAGAAATCAATGCGATTAATGAAAAATGAAATGTCAAACAAACTGTCGAATGTTGCTTATGATCTTGGATATTCCGATCATTCACACTTTACAAGGGATTTTAAAGCATCTGCCGGGTTCAGCCCGAATAAGTACATGACTACAAAAAAAATTATTGAATACACTGGTTCATTTCTTGAAGAGTAAGGGGAATAACCTCAACTAATTTTTGTTTTGAAACAAGAATGTCGCCAAAACGAACTGTAAATTCATCATTCAGTTTTTGCGAACTGCCTTCAATCTTCTGTTCACCATTTTGAAACACTGTTAATGCTTTTGAATGCTTCCTGCGCTGCAACATTAACCGTGATGCTTGTATTATAATCCTGTTTTTTTCTTTTGTTTACTAATAAAAGAATTGCTCTAATACAATCTGACCGCCTTTCACTTCATATAACATTATCTCTTCAACTTTTATTCTTCCAAAACCTTCCACAGTAAGATCAAAGTCCCGTCCTACTGCAAAATGATTGCCGGATATAACGGGATGGGTTGTATGCATTCCATGAGCCGCCTCAACCTTCTTCACCCAATCCTCGCCTTTTTTGCGAACGGGAACTTTGCCTTCGGCATACCCAAAATACGGAGAACCTGGAGGGTCCAGACTTCTTACATTATCTGCAAAAAGCTCGTCCTGGATTTCAAACCACATCTCTTGCTGGGCAAGCTCGTTGAATCGTGCTGCAACTTCCTGGATTGTAAGTGCTGTTTTGTTTGTTGTCATTGTGCTTTATTTTTTATAGATTTATTTATTCCTTTACGGTTTTGCTTTATCCTTTGTTTTATTTTCTTTCTTTTCGGGCTGTCCTTTACCTGTTGTTACCAGTTTCAATAAACTTTGCTGAATATATTGGCTCCATGCATTTGAGCAGGCATCAAAACATTCAATTTCGGGAACTAAGCCTATATGCATAAAATGGATTTTCGTTTTGTCGTTTTGGGTAGAAATTTCAAAACTGATTTTAGTATTGGTCCATTCGTGTTTGTCTTTAAGAAAATTAAGTTTACTGTCGGTAACAAGCCATACAACCTTTTTGTCGGGAACAACTTCAACCAACTTTTGCCTGGAATAATGAACGTCGCCAAAACGAACCGTAAACTCATCATTCAGTTTTTGCGAACTGCCTTCCAAATTTTCAGTCCACCATTTTGTAACGCTGTTAATGCAGTTGAATGCTTCATGTGCGGTAGCATTAACCGTAATGCTTATATCATAATCTTTTTTCATTTTCTTTGTTTTTAGTTATTTGATTTTAAAAGTTATAGGTGCAAATTTGTTTTTTCGTTCACATGTTATAGTTCGTGAATTATTTCACGATTAGTTTTTTGCCAGTAACACTTTACTCTTCCCAAACCTTTCCCGGTAATATCAATTCCCAGACGCAAGTTTCTTTTCGTCTGCAGTTCTTGGGTTGCCTGTGCTGTTCGGCTGGCCTTTACCGGTGGTGATCAAACTCCGTAAACTTTGCTGTATATACTGGGTCCATCCATTTGAACAAATATCAAAACATTCATATTCGGGAACTAAACCCAGGTGAGTAAAACGGATTTGCGTTTTATTATCCTTTTTAGAGATTTCAAAACTAATTTTTGTGCCTGTCCATTCGCTTGTATCTTTCGTGAACTTAAAATAGTTGTTCATCACAAGCCAAACGACTTTTTTGTCGGGAACGACTTCTATTATTTTTATTTGGCAACGATGCATGTCTTCATAATGATATTTAAACTCATCATTGAGTTTGTCTGTACTGCCTTCAATTTCTTCTGACCACCATCCACGAACATTATTGATGGCATTGAATGCTTCTTTCGGAGTTTGGTCTACCAAAATGGCAGTGGTAAAATCTGATGTTGTCATTTTCTTTATGTTTTTTGATTTTGAAAATTTTATGCGGTAACTATTTTTATTTAAATATCAGCTCAACATTCCCTGCATGCCAAATGCAGTTAAAAAATTATCGTATTGCTCTTTTACATGTTTATTTGCAATTTCCGAGAAGTTTCCGGTTGCAGGATCTACAACAGTCCTTAAAGGCCTTTTACCATTGGGTGTATTAATTAGGTTTACAATTGTGTCGGCAACCAATTGAGGGTTTGGCTTCATGGCTTCAAACATTTGCCCGATACCTGCACCAATTTGCTCAGGAACTTTTGCGAGGTCACCATATCCCGAAATTACAGTAGCATCTGAACCGGTTACTGTTTTCCCCCAAACCTCAGTAGGAAACGCACCAGGTTGTATCATCACAACATCCACCCCCAGGGGTCTTACTTCATAATGTAAACCTTCTGTTAAACCTTCTACAGCAAACTTAGCACCATTGTAAACCGTTTGAAAAGGAAAAGAGAAACGACCTGCTACGCTTGAAATATTAATAATTAACCCTTCTCCCTGCTTACGCATTTGAGGTAAGGCAGCTCTAATGGTTCTCCAAGGTCCTATCACATCCACATCCATTATTTTTTCTAAATCATCTTCTGTAAACGTTTCGGCAATTCCAGTTGCGTAGATCCCTGCATTATTTATCACCACATCAATTCTGCCTTCTTTGTTAATGATCATCGCTACCGCGTCAGCTACGGACTTTCCATTGGTAACATCCACATCTAATACTTCTATGTTTGCCTGCTGAACCAACGCCTTTGCTTTATCAGCATTACGGCCTTTTGTTTCACGCATGGTAGCATATACTTTGTGACCTAAAGCAGCGCAACTGTTAGCCGTAAGCCAACCAAAGCCGCTGTTTGTTCCTGTAATTAAAATGATTTTCTTTTTCATTTTGTTTTTATTTTTTAATGAAATATTTTTTATCCAGCACAAAACTATTGTCTTAAATAAAGATATGTAGGGTGTAAAATAGACTTTGTAGTGGGTTGATTTGGACAGGGACCGGATCGTGCAATTGAATTCATCGCCAACAATAAGAATGAGCGTAACAGGATTGATATTCTTACAGTAATTTTTTGATTCATAAAAAAATAAATAAAGAAATCAACCATTGAACAGTGTTACAAATATGAGTGAGAAATAAAAAAGAATCACTTTCAATTCAATTGTTTTTAATAAACAAAACCTTTGATTCAATCTTTTTTTACGTGTATTTTTCTCGTATTAACGCTTTCCTGATTTGTCTTAATAAATATCTTTTGAGACAAATTTATTTTTCTTACTGCTGATAAAATAGAACAAATGCGACAGCAGTGTCAGGGGGATTGCTTTTTAAAATATTTTTGTGACCGATGTCGCTTTTTTTCAAGTAAAATTCTTTTTAAAAGAATAACTTACTTAAACAATCGTTCCGCCAATTTAAAAATGACGTTTTACCCATTTACCTGTTATCCATTGAAAATTTCTCAGGGATATATAACAATGAACTTATCTTTTGTAGAATATGATTAATAATATCATACAACCGCCGGAAATTTTACGAGGGATTTTAAAGCGTCTGCCGGGTTCAGCCCGAATAAGTACATGAGTACGAAAAAAATTATTGAGTACAGCGGCTCATTTCTTGAAGAGTAAGCAAAAACGTAAAGCTTCTTCAAAAGCCGGAATCACTTTCAATTGTTTTTAATAAACCAAACCTTTGATCCAATCTTTTTTATGAGTAAAAACGACAATCATAAAGTAATAGATGATTTAAACTGGAGTATTCTCGAGGAACTTCAGAAAAATGCGAGGCTTTCTACCACAGAAATAGGAAGAAGGGTTGGTTTGTCAGCGCCGGCAGTAGCCGATCGCATCGGGAAAATGGAAGAACTTGGCATCATTAAAGGTTATCATACGCTATTGGATTTTGATAAACTGGATCTGACGATCCGGGCATTTATTCTTTTTAAAACAAATAATTTAAAATACACCGAGTTAATTAAACTTGTAGAATCCATTTCCGAAATAATAGAATGGCATGCCATTACCGGCAGTTATGCTGTTCTTTTAGAAATTGCAACAAATACAAGTGAAAGGTTGACAAATATTATCGAACAGTTGGAAGAATACGGTGAAACAAATACTTCGCTGATCTTAGCCAAAAGTTCCAAATCGTCTTTTATCAAAAGACGCAAGTGAGATTTTTTTTCTGAAAATATTGCTAGTAAGGAGTTTTATCAATGAAGTTTCTTTCGATTGAACATCCACAACGGCGAAGGAAGCCCGCTATGAACTTTTTCCTCCACTAATTCTAATTAATTTTTTAAGCTTTTGCGAGCATATCCCACATTAATATACACTCTGATAATGGATGATATGCACGCCAGATTTTAATTGTTTACTATCCACATATTTAAGTGGGCGGGACCCATCCAGGTTCACTTTGTCGAAAAGGCGCACGCCGCCTTTACCAGCAATGAGTGGCTGAATGCAGAAGTAATAGTCGTCTATTAATTTCATTTCTGTTAATGCCGAAACCAGGCTCAGACTGCCAAGTGTAAGTAATCCTCCTTTGCCCTCCTGTTTATAAGAGTTAATGTATTCGGCATCGATTTTTTGTACAATCGTGGAGTTGTTCCATGTAGTCGTTTTCAAAGTTGATGAATAGACCATCTTCGGTATATCAGTCAGCGCTCTCGCCATCTTCACTTGCCATTCGGTTGCATTTTCTTTTTCCAGCCTGGGTGGCCAGATATTCTGGAACAGTTCGAAACTGTTGCGACCAAAGGCAACTGTCCTGGTATCTGCAAGGAGACCGTGTGTAAATTCAAAAAATTCGGAATCCGGAATTGTATACTGGGCATCTGCAAAGCCGTCTGGCGTGGTATTGATTAAACTGATCACTTTTCCCATATTATTTTCTGTTTTAGTGATTTTTGTTATTTAGTAAAGCTACTAGTTCATGTTGCGCGGAATGGGGTGTGAAATAGACTTTGTAGTGGGTTGATTTGGACAGAGTATATTTCTATCTTTGTCAAATAAAAAACACAGATGAAACATCTTACCATATTAGTGCCTGACGGACAAAACAACTTGAGCAGTATAGTAGGTACTTATAAAATATTTACAAGAGCCAATGACTATTGGAAGAAAATCGGCAGAAGAGAATTGTTTAAAATAGAATTGGCAGGCATTTCAAAAAATGTGGAATTCTATAATGGCTTATTTACCGTGAGGCCACATACAAACATTTCGGCTATAACCAAAACGCATCTCATCATTATTCCTTCATTGAATTATAATTATCAAAAAACTGTGAAGGAAAATGAATTGCTGATTGATTGGATTGAGAAACAATATAAACATGGTGCAGAAATAGCGAGTATATGCACGGGCGCGTTTCTGCTTGCATCATCGGGTTTGCTGGATGGAAAAACCTGCTCTACACATTGGGCCGTTGCGGATAATTTCAGAACCATGTTTCCAAAAGTGAATTTACAAACTGATAAATTGATTACTGATGAAAATGGAATTTATACGAATGGTGGTGCTTATTCTTTCCTGAACCTGGTGATTTATTTGGTAGAGAAATATTATGACAGGCAAACAGCCGTTTTTTGTTCCAAAGTATTTCAAATTGAAATGGACAGGCAAAGCCAGTCAGCATTCACCATATTTACGGGTCAGAAGTTGCACGGGGATGAAATGGTGAAGAAAGCACAAGCCTATATTGAAAGTAAACTTGATGAAAAAATATCTGTTGAACATTTGTCTTCCATGTTTGCTGTCGGCAGGCGAAACTTTGACAGAAGGTTTATCAAAGCAACCGGAAATACTCCTGTTGAATATTCGCAACGGGTGAAAATTGAATCGGCAAAAAAAGCATTTGAAACCAGTCGCAAAACAATTAATGAAGTAATGTATGAGGTTGGATATTCAGATGTAAAAGCGTTTCGTGAAGTGTTTAGAAAGATTACAGGGATGTCGCCGGTAGAATATAAGGGGAAGTATAATAAGGAGGCTGTGGTTTAAAGAAGAGTAGGTATTTGGTCCTTTTTTTCCCCACTGAGTTTCCGCCATCCGCACTATTAAAATCTCTGATGCGAACTCGCCTGAAAAGCAGGAAAATATAAATGGTCATGATAGAATATATCATCCCGGCAAAAGATTTGCAATAGAATAGAAAAACATTGCAATTAATTATGAAAGCAGCAGATTTAAGAATAGGAAATTTGGTTAACTATACGGATGATACCTGTGTTTGTACCATTAGTGAATTATATAGTAAACAAGTAGGAGTTGATGTTATTACTCATTTCCGGGTTTTTCCTCCGAATCCTGTTTCTATAGTGAATATTGGAGGGATTCGGTTAACTGATTATTGGATGAAGCTTTTGGGATTCAGTAAAAACGGGGCGGTTTGGGAAGAAACTTTTCATTTACCCGGTATGTTTATTAACAGAGAAGGCAATTCATTTTATTTACAATCCGATACAAATAATTATATTAATAAAGAGCCTCTTTCATTTGTCCACGAAATTCAAAATTTATATCACGCAATTACAAGAAAAGATATAGAAACAGATACGGATAAAATTGAGATCGCGCTAAATGATTCATATCTTAAGTTGTAATATTTTTAATAAAGGATCAGAGTATGAAAACTCATTTCGTTTTTCTTCCCCGCTGAGTCCTCGTCATACTCACATATATCTTCATTCAAAATCCCGGTTCAGAATAGTTACATGATCGTGTAAAACGATACTTATATTGATTGAATACATGGTATCAACATATTGATATCATCAAAATAATCGCTATAATCGTTTAAAATCTCCGTTCATGCATAAAAAACTGGCTGCTCACAGAATTCTTTCCATTGATATTTTCAGGGGAATTACTATTCTCGTAATGATTTTTGTGAATGAACTGGCAGGAATAAGAGATATTCCTTCATGGATGAAACATATGCCAAAGTATTCGGATGCCATGAGTTTTGTGGATGTAGTTTTTCCTGCCTTTCTATTCATCGCGGGCATGTCCATTCCATTTGCAGTGAATAACCGATTCCTGAAAGGAGATAGTACGGGCGAGGTATACCGGCATATATTATGGCGCGTCATCGGCCTGTTGACGCTTGGATTGTTCATGGTAAATGCAGAAGGTGGAGGTAACCATGATGCGATGCCCATCTCCATAAATATCTGGGCGCTTTTATTTTTTGCGTGCGCGATCCTGGTTTGGAATGTCTATACTTTTAAAAATAAAAAATGGATTTATGTGCTGCGCGGGATCGGTATTGCCGGATTGATAATCCTCGCATTGATATATCGTGGTGGTGAAGACGGAACCGGGTATTTACGTCCGCGCTGGTGGGGAATTTTAGGATTGATCGGCTGGGCCTATTTATTCAGTTGCATTTTTTACCTGGCTTTCCGTGGAAAAATAACGGGAATGGTTTTCCTGGTCATTCTTTGCACAGGATTATTTGCATTGACAAGATATTTTGACTGGAATGATTATCCCGCAAAAAATGCGACCCATATTGCCACCATGGCCTGCGGTATCATTGCCACACTTATTTTGTTTGATGAAGAAAAACCCGGAACACTGAAACAGCGGCTTACCAAAATGATTCTTTTCGCATTATTGCTTTTTATTGCCGGATATTTCCTGCGTCCTTATTACCAGATTTCTAAAATACTGGCCACGCCTACGTGGGGATTTTATTGCTCCGCTATTTGCTGCATTCTTTTTTGCATATTCTACTGGATCGTTGATATCCGCGGATGGAAGCAATGGACATCTTTTTTCCGTCCGGCCGCTTCAAATCCGTTGCTTACATATATTATACCTGATATCGTATACAACCTCACCGCTTATTTTCATTTTTCGTTCATCCCTTTCCGTTGGAGATATGGTATGCCGGGGATAATCTGGTCTTTGTGTTATGCTGTAATCATTATGTGGATTGCAGCGGGATTGAATAAGATGAAAATTAAATTGCAATTATGAACTTCTGATTTGTTCTGATTAAACTGATTGGCTTCTGATTTTTATAATTTTTATTTCGTGCAGAGCTAACAGAGAAAAAGAGAATACGCTTTTTTTTCTGTTAGCTCTGCGCGAAAATTTTTTCCCGCCAGGCCTCCCCTATATACACTTACATCCTCATTCAATTTCCGCGGGATTCAGCGGTTAGTGACGAGCCAACTATTTAATAAGCTGAATTCCTGTACGGCTAGGAAGCTGTAGTTTGACAGAGAGTACTATCACTAAATGATGAATTTATCATTCATCATCCCGGCGCCCATTATTCAAAACAAAAATTGGTTGAAGTTATCCCGAATAAAAGAATTGTATGGCTCGTAAAAGAAGGCTATCTCCATTGGCTGAAAAAAGATCCGCATGAATGGACAGGTACAAAAATGGTTTTTGAGATAACTGGCAAGGCCGATATAACTGTCCTTCATTTTACTCATGAAGGGTCTGATTCCGGAAAAAGAGTGCTATGTAATGTGTAGTCAGGGTTGGATATGGTTATTAAAGATTGGTTATTCAATTTTATCATGCATGGTACAGTTCATTTTTAAATACTTACATCACCCAGTCGCCCCTTATTTGTTCCTTCGTCTATTCAAAATGTCGTTCAGCGATTAGGGAATGCCGGTTATGCTAAATGAAATTAGGTTTGTGAAATAATAAAAACTTAAAATCATGAAAAAGAAATTAATCTTCACCGCGATTAGCCTCCTGCTGGCGGTAATCGGCTTGAATAGCTGCAAAAAAAGCAATGACACGAAACCTACGGACAAACCAGTGATCCTCACAAATACCGTCTGGACAGGCGAATTCAATTATGACGGTGGAAAGACCCAGCCAATGAGCATCACATTCGGAGAAAGCGGCAACCTGACCTGGGCTGAATTTAAAAGTGAATATGGAGGTAGCTGGAAACTCGAAAATGGGCTTCTCACAATAGGTATCAATGGAGCGGTGTCATTTACAGCCAATATTTCCAGTGGCAATAAGCTGACCAATATTACGAGCACCGATGTAAGCGGTCGCAAGCTGATGAATGCTGTCCTGGCTGAAAATGATGATGCTGTACTGGATGGTACAAAATGGTCAGCTCCGGAAGTTAGTATCAAATTTAAAGCAGACAATAAGCTGGATCTGTACTTTGGAGCCTCTCCGACTCCTAGCTATGTCGACAGAAGCTACACCAGAAAAAGCAGGGCGATCTACTTCTCCCTTACCGATAAGTATGACTGGTTTCTTGTAATGACTACCGGCACATTTATGAAAGGCCTCAATATGGCTCCTAGCGACCCGACATTGTACACATTTTCTGTTACGAAACAATAAATTGTTTGAAATTCCCCAACAAGCGCGTGTTTCGACGGGCATTGAAGTAAGTTGCACTAAACGCCTGCCCGTCGAACAACTCGTGCTAACCTGCTGCACATCGAACAAACTCGATATTCTACATGCATTGCAAGTATTTTCCTTTTCTAAAAAATTAATTTGTCTTTTTAATATTTAGCTTTCTGATAATCGGGCAGGCACGAGTCGTCAATCGGGCGATGCACTATATTTAAAATTATATTTATTCGGCCCGATTGAACCTCGTACTGGAACGGGTTATTGAAATAGATTTTGGCCGTATAAAATGTTAATTCCATGTGCTAAAGTAATTAGTTTTGTAAATACTAATATATTTAGTATTTTTAATTTGCCATTATTCTTTACTTAAAATCTAAGGCCATGTACGTTGATTTATTTGAATCACCTCTTAAAATGAACGGAAGATATTTCTTTGTTCAATTTGAACCGGAAGAACAACATTACCGGATTGAATTTGTGGGCAATGATAAGCCCTTATTATTAGCAATTGATGAGAATGGAAAATGGTATGATCTTAAAGATGGGATGACACCTTTTGCAATGCAATTAGGAGAATTTTTAAATACAAAGCAAAAAGCTGAACCGGGAAAGGAAAAATCAATGTAATGTTTTGCGACTTAGATCCTCATTCAATTTCCGCGGGACTAAGCGGTCAGTGACGAGCGGTTGCCCTGGACATGGAAACAAAGTCTAAATCCATTACCGATTGTGACATTAAGGGGCGAATTATCGCCAAGGCTCCAACTGATTTTTTTGATTTTACGAAAAGCAGAAAAAGTTCAAACCTGAAGAATTAAGTATTGGAACACACCGGCATTACACGCCAATCATTTCCAAGATCAAACTATTCTGCAAAAAAGATAAATTATTTTTTGATGAGATCACTGTAGAATTTGTAAGACGGTTTCAGGAATATCTGATCCCGGAATTGCATAATCATGCCAACACGATTCATTCCAATGCACGCGCATTCCATGTGCCCGGGCAAATATAATAACCATTTTTTCACCATCGGTTTTTTAGGTATATGCACACACTTTGCCAGATATTTTTTACAAGTTATTTCAGACCGTAGAAATTAAAACTTAGATTATACTAATTTATTGATTTTATTTATCTAATTTAACTATTTTGCACATATTCTTGTTCTGTATGAAGAAAATAAAAATCATCAGCCTTATCATATTACTGGTTGCAGGAATAGAAGCTTGTGAAAAATTTTTACCCGCATCCCAGGCTAATGATGAATTATTGGATGGGCCGGTTGATGGCCTGACCGGAGAAGAACATCAAATCTTTTTACGGGGTGATGCAGCATTTAATGAAAATATCTTTACTGCTCAAACTGGCCTCGGGCCATTATTTGTTGCTACATCCTGCGGCTCCTGTCACGCAGGAGATGGCAAAGGTCATCCGTTTACCACACTTACGAGATTCGGACAAACTGATAGCACAGGCAATAAGTTTCTCCATGCAGGCGGCCCGCAATTGCAGAACAGAGCCGTGCCGGGTTTTCTGCCGGAACAAATTCCAATGGGAGCTAGTTTTTCAAAGTTCACGCCTCCTGCTAATACAGGCCTTGGTTTTTTAGATGCCGTTTCGGATAATACAATTCTTTCACTATCCGACGAGAATGACACTGACGGAGATGGAATCTCAGGAAGGCCGAACTGGATTATTCCTCGTTCTTATTCCACGCCTAGGCCGAATAGTATTTCCATCTATGGAAAATATATTGGCCGGTTTGGAAAAAAAGCAGCCACATATGATCTGTTGCAACAAACTGCTACCGCATATAATCAGGATATTGGCATTACTTCTTTTTACGAACCGAGTGACACATATACCGGTCAGGGTATTGATCCGGAGATAGCCAATCAAACAGTACTGGATGTTGTATTCTATCTAAGAACACTCAAGGCACCGATTCAGCGAAATCAAAATGACCCCGATGTGAAAACGGGCAAAGAATTATTCATCAACATAAGTTGTGGCAAATGTCATGCACCACAATTAACAACCGATGTATCAACGATACCAATACTCTCCAACAAGACAATTTTTCCATATACCGATTTACTGCTGCACGATATGGGCAATGGATTAAATGACAGTTATACGGAAGGCAGTGCATTGCCGCAGGAGTGGCGCACACCACCGCTATGGGGTTTGGGACTATCGAAAAAATCACAGGGCGGAAAATACTTTCTATTGCACGATGCCAGGGCAGGAAGCATCGAAGAAGCCATTTTACTTCATGGTGGCGAAGCAGAGAAAAGCAAACTTGATTTCCAACAGCTATCAACAACCGATAAAACAAGGCTGATCAAATTTCTTGAATCATTATGATGAATAAAATTTTAAAATAAAAAATGAATCGAAGAGATTTTATAGTGAACAGCTGCGCTACCTGTTTATCGGCTTCAGCCATTGCAGGATTATTTTCATCCTGCGAGGCCACCCGGTACATCGCGGGTAATTTAGGTAAGGATGGGCTGACGATTTCGGCGGATGAATTTAAAATAAAGCAAAAAGGAAAAACTGCTTATCGGTCGTTCATAATCGTTAGGAATGAAGCATTGCAATATCCCGTTTGCGTCTATCGGTTCAACGATGCTGAATATACAGCCTTGTGGATGCGATGCACTCACCAGGGAACAGAATTACAGGCATCGGGCGCCTTTCTTCAATGTTCTGCACACGGAAGTGAATTCAGCAATAAAGGGAAAGTTACCAGCGGCCCTGCCGATAAAGATTTGCGAACGTTTCCTGTAACAGTAAACAATAATGAATTATTTATTGACCTTCGAAAATCATGAAAAAATACTTACTGCTTAGTGTTTTGATTTTTTCTGTTCATTGTTCTTTTGCGCAAGTAGATCCCACTCTTTTGCGAAGAGTATCAAAGGACACAGGAAATAATCAGTTAAATATGGATGCTTTGTACAACCGTCCGTTTATACAGGCGGGAAAATTGCCTGTAGCATTGGGAGGATATGTGGAAACCAATTATCAATACCTGAATGAAAATGGCGTGAGCGAAGGCAGCCAGTTCCAAATGCGAAGAGTATCCATTTTTGTTTCTTCAACAATTTCCAAACGCATAAAATTTTTAAGTGAGATAGAATTTGAAGACGGGGCAAAAGAAATCAGTATTGAATTTGCTTCTGTAGATTTTGAGTTTAATCCGTTGTTGAATTTTCGCGGTGGTATTGTGCTGAATCCCATTGGCGCATTCAATCAAAATCATGATGGTCCTAAATGGGAATTCATCGACAGGCCTATTTCCGCCACGCAAATGTTGCCTGATACATGGAGCAACGCCGGATTTGGATTTTATGGGAAAAAATTCACCGACAAATGGGTGTACGGCTACGAGGTGTACCTGACCAACGGGTTTGATGATAAGATTATTAATAACACGGAGAACAAAACATTTTTACCTGCATCGAAAGACAATGTTGACCGATTTGAAGAAAGTTTTAACGGGAGCCCTTTGTTTACAGGAAAAATAGCGGTGCGAAATATAAAAATCGGAGAGATTGGGTTATCCTATATGGGAGGGATATATAATAAATACCAGGACGAAGGGTTAACACTCGATAAAAAAAGACGTGTGACTGTTTATGCCATCGATTTCAATACAATACTTCCAAAAATAAACACACGTATCACCGGTGAATGGGCCTGGGTAAATGTGGATGTGCCCGATACTTACACGGAACAATACGGCAGAAAACAACAAGGTGGTTTCATAGATTTTGTTCAGCCTGTTTTAAAAAGACCGATGCTGGGTTTTGAAAATGCAGTATTGAATGCTGCAGTACGATTGGAGTATGTTGACTGGAATAAAGACAATTTCAAATCAACAGGTGGTAAAATTGCGGATGATGTATTTGCGATTGTACCGGCAATAAGTTGGAGACCCACTGCTCAAACTGTTATCAGGTTTAATTATCGTTACAACTGGCAGCACGATATTTTAGGAAATCCGCCATCTAAACTGGCTGGTTTTCAATTTGGAATTTCGACATATTTCTGATGCTAAATGTATTTTGAAATTTGTAGTATCACATTTTCAAAAACTCAATTCGCCTGATATGATTTTTTTTACTCCTTCCGACCATTCTTTAGGAGAAGCTAATTGAGCAGCTATACGCACGGATCGGCTAGTTGAAAGGTGATTTTTTAAAGTTTATCACCCTGAGCCCAGATAGATGGATGAACTCCTTAAAATTTAATAAAGTAACTTTAAAAGAAAAGATTATGGACACCCCCATCTGGTTACAAATCGTAGAAATAACAGTTGCAATCGCAGGATTAGCTTATGGAATTTATGAAAGCAATCAACGTCAAAGACTATCGAACGTTCTAAGGACTATTCTTCGATCATTTCCCGGAGATGTTGCAAAAATGGAGCAAAGTTGCGATTGGGGGTGGAATAATGTTCGAAGCGCACTTAAGGAAGTTGCAAAAATTCCCGACGGTGAAGAAAAGCGCAAAATAATAGAGTCTTTAGGTCTCGCAATGGGCGATACTAGATCAGGTATAAATAGTTGTGTTCAATTATTTAATAGTCTTCTTACTTTTCAGGAAGCCCAGTTCAGCACAAGAGATATTACTCATCCGCAAAGAAATTCTCTTGGTTTATACAAGGCAGAATTAAGCAGTCGAACTGCGCCTCCTCAACCTGAGCCAGATCAAATTGCGTAAGTATGGACAGCAATCAGCGTGGGTGTTTCGACGGGCGCATTGAAGTAAGTTACACTAAACGCATGCCCGTCGAACAACTCGTGCTGAACCGCTCCACATCCAGCAAGCTCGATATTCTAAATGCATGCAAGTATTTTCCTTTTCTAAAAAGTTAATTTGTCTTTTTATGATATAGCTCTCTGATAATCGAGCAAGCATGAGTAGTCAATCGGGCGATGCATTAAATTTGAAATTGCATTTGTGTGCCCGATTGAACTCTCGCGTTGGAAGGGGAAGTTTAAATTCAGTTAAAATATCCAGTTTGTTGTATGCAGCAGTTTTGATTCTTTTATTGCAAGATTTGCGCATACTCGCGCTATTGGAGGAAATCTCTCTCACTTTTGTCATACTCCCAAGTTTTCTCAAGCAAATATCGGTTGCCAATAAGGCGTGGATTCAGAGTGTGAATAGAGGCTCGAAGAAAATTATTATTTTAATTGACCTGAATCTATTACTCAATGGTTTTAATTTGATTCTTTATATTTGGAGGGATTAGGGGGATTATAATTCAAGGATTTAACCTTAAAAATTGCGCTTTTTGATAGATTTTGTAAGTAATTTATTATGACTAAAGACGAGATAGCCAAGTCCATAGATCCCGTATACCCAATGGTGTATGCCCCTACTACGGCGCCGACGAAATTGGTGTTTAAAGGTGATAAAATTAAAGTTGGGTTCTTCGAGTTTGTAAAGGATTCACATCGTTTAGAGGCAGAGAATAAATATACATTCGTTGAGTTTGGAGAAAACTCTCAAAACTATCGGACTACAAGAAATGAAAAATACATTACAATAATTAACGGGAATGAACTTATAAAAGTAGAATATCCGGCAAATCCAGAAACAACTACAGATGAAGAAGATTTTGAACAAGAAAAAATTGGCGATCCAGTTAAATTGATGGAAAAGCCATTTGATCCTACTCAAATAAACATTGATACAAAAACTCCATCACTTGATACTTTAATTGAGCGAATTCTGCACAATGAAATTGAATTAAATACTGAGAGCTATTTTCAACGCAAGGATGATCTTTGGGATGTTGAAAAACAGAGCCGGCTAATTGAATCTATTTTAATCCGTTTCCCTTTACCTGCCTTTTACTTTGATGGGACAAATTCAAAAAAATGGTTGGTAGTGGATGGCTTGCAAAGATTGAGTAGTATTAGGAATTTTGTTGCACTAAAAACATTAAGATTAACAAAGCTGGAATTTTTAAGTACCCTTGAAGATAAAGGTTATGACGATTTGGATAGAGATTTACAGCGCGTAATTAAAGAAGCACAGGTTGTTGTTTATATTATTAATCCGGGAACTCCCAATGATGTTAAGTTCAATATTTTTAAGCGTATTAATACGGGTGGCCTAATTTTGGAGGCCCAAGAAATTCGTCATGCTTTGTTCCAAGGTGCTCCAGCCGAATTTATTGCAGAACTTGCAAAAACTGACGAATTTCTTGCTGTCACAGAGGGAAGAATTAAAACGCACCGAATGCTGGACAGGGATTTTGCCAATCGTTTTTTAGCCTTTTATTATCTCGATTATACAAATTATGTACCGGACCTTGACACATTTATGAGCCGTGCAATGTCTGCCATAAATGAAATGTCAAAGGGGAAAAAAGATGAAATAAAAGAAGCATTTAAAAGGAGTATGAGATTAAATGAAGAGATTTTCGGAAAACACGCATTTCGAAAATTTAAGAATTTGGAAGATAAAAGAAAGCCTATAAATAAAGCATTGTTCGATGTGTTTTCTGTAGTTTTTGCAAAACTAACCAAAAACGATTCTGATAAACTAAAGAAAAACAAATCAACATTTATAATTAAGTTTTTAAGCCTACTGTATCAAGATCAGGATGAGCAGTTTTTTTGGGCGGTAACCAGTTCTACCAGTGACAAAAACAGAGTGAGTTACCGTTTTACAAAGACCGAAGAGCTTGTAAATTCTATAATTAGATAATTGCATGATAAAGTCCTTGGAAATTAAAAATTTCAAATCCATAAAAAAGAAAGATTTTCAATTGCGAAATCTTAATTTATTGTTTGGCTTAAACGGAATGGGAAAATCTACTTTTATCCAATCACTTTTATTGCTAAGGCAGTCTGAGCGTCTTAATCACGGAGAACTTCAATTGAACGGATATTTAGTAAATCTTGGAAATACAAAAGATGCGTTATATCAATATAGCAAGCAGGAAGATTTATCTTTTTTAATAGAATTTAAAGATATGAAGAAAATAAATCTTGAATTTGAATATGAAATGGAATCTAATGTTTTTAAGTTAAAAAGAACTATAAGCAACTTGAGTGGATATGATGAGCAATTTATGAAACAGTCTGTATTTGGAAATAATTTTCAATATCTCAATGCAAACAGATTGGAGCCAATTTCAATTCATGGTAAAAATTATTCGAGTGTTGTGCTTTTAAAGAATATAGGTATTCACGGAGAATATACCGCTCATTTCATAGAAGTACACGGAAATGATGAAATCCAATTTGAAAATTTAGTACATAAGAATTCCAAAATTAAGGATAGTGTTACCAACAAGGAAATTATCAACAAAACGCTTATTAATCAAATTAACTTATGGATGGGTGAAATATCACCAGGAATAAACGTAAGAACTACTGCCATTCCTAATTCAGAAAATGTTTTATTGGAATATGTTTATAAACAACCGAATTTCGGCAATACCAACCGATTCAAACCCATAAATGTCGGATTTGGTATTTCTTATGCACTTCCGATAGTCACCTCTTTATTATCTGCAAAACCTGGTGAATTGATTATTATCGAAAACCCTGAATCACATATTCATCCAAGAGGGCAGGCAGAGCTGGGTAAACTTATTGCTTTAGTCGGCATGAATGATGTTCAGATAATTGTTGAAACACATAGTGATCATATTCTAAACGGAATTCGTGTTGCTGTAAAAGAAAATCCGGAATTAAGGAAAAATGTAATTCTCTTTTACTTTGATAAAATAGTGTCTGACACGGAGCAGTATTCTAAAATTCAGGAAATTGAAATTGATAAAAATGGAGAATTAAGCGATTACCCAGAAAACCTTTTAGACGAATGGAGTAATCAACTTGTCAAACTTGTTTAGTATGGAATTAATATTCAATGAACTAAGTGATACTCCATTAAGCCCACATATACATGCTGCAAATGAAAAAATGGTCTTATTTACGCAAACTTTTGCAAGAGCAAGGACATTAGGTTTTCGTAAAATCAGAACCGATTTAATGGCCCACCAAATTTTCTTATCTAATGAAAATGGATATTCATTGTATGATTGGCTAACAAATACACAAGTTTCCAGAAGGTTCCGAGACACTTTATTTGGCACACTTATAAATCCATTTATTGATGAAGAAAATGTAGAGATGGTTGACGAGTATATTATTAAGAATTATTTTTTTGACGATGCAGATATCCCAATTGTGAAAAAAAGCTGTTTAGGTTTGGCTTCTGCACATCTCAACGAAACCCTTTGTATTAGTCTGCGTAGCGCAAATACTTGGGCAAAGTTACAATTACCTTTAATCATTGAAGAAAACGGTCAGGAACAAATCGTTCCAGTTAGGAATGTTTCAAACCCAGCAGACTTTAATGATCCTATTATTGCTGATTTCGTAGAAAATATCCGAGAATTGGTCTTAGTTGAAACCCCGCTTCAACCTGATCAAAAAAATATTCATTTGGGGGATCACCATGGAAAAGCAGAACTTCAAAGGTTATGTGACAAGTTAAAAAATAACCCCTATGTAATTGAAATGCGTTCTACGGATTGGGGAGGCAGGAGATTTATTCGAACTATACGAACCGATGGCACGATTGATATTGTGCTTCATGAAACCGATAGAGGGTATGCCTTATTGGTTCAAACATCAGGTCGAAACTATAGAGAAACAAAAGCAATTGCAGAAATCTTAGAAGATCGTTATGCGTAGTTCATATTTATATGAATGAAGATTAATTTATGGGATGAATCAATTAAATCAAAATAAAATTGAAAAAAAGGTTCATCAAATAAAAGGTTCTGAAATCTTACCAAATATATCGAATTAATTCTTGCATGGATAGACATTTCCTTTTCTTCCCCGCTGAGTCTCCGCCACACGCACTTACAACCTCTTTCAATTTCCGCGGGACTCAGCGTCAGTGACGAGCCAACTATCTAATAAGCTGAATTCGTGTATTACAACGGCGAGTCCCGCGCAAATTCACGATTTTTCAAAGTCTCTGATGCGGAGACTCGCCTGAGAAGTATGGTGGACAGATTATTGGAATTCTAGCTGAATGCAGGCATGGTATCGTGCCAATTCAAAAATATCTCTCGATTGATTATACAGCAGTTGAAAATCCTGGTTTCTTTTTTCTTTTCAATACCCATGCGCTGATGAGCGAAACGATAATGCCTACCGGCAGAATTTCAACGTAGGTCATCAATATAACGAAGAAGGGGTTCTTGTACATTTCCCTGAAGCTTGCCATGCCGGCAGTTTGTTTTGCGATCTCTGCGTCGCTGGCGCCGGATGCCTTCAGTTCGCTCAGTACGTGCGCGCTATATTTTTCTGCAAAGTCGGGAATAAAAAAATAGTTATCGATTTGCCAAACGATCACATACACGGTGGATGCAATCAGTGTTATGTATAATCCCACGCGAAAAGCCTTTCCAAACGAAATTTCTCCGCCATCATATTTGTCCCTGATGATCTTGGTACCAACAAAAATAAATGAGAACGCAAGGATCATCAGCGTGTATCCGTAGATCATTCCGTTTTTAAGATCAATATCTCCTGCTTTGCCAAGGATTATCAGGCCGATGTATAAGGAAGTGCTGATCAGTCCGGCAATTAAACCACAAATAAATACAGTCTTCTTCATGTGTTTAGTTTTTTAGAATGATGGTTGTAAAATTCAGGTATCGGAATGAATTTGGCCTCATACTTTTGAGTGATTTTTATCTTCGGTACATATTTTCACGCAAAAGAATGAGTTCATCAGGCAAGGATACCAAGCCTTTTTCCTTTTTCAATGGCCTGGGTTCTTCGTTTCACTTCTAATTTTTCGAATAAGTTTGATGAGTGGGTCTTGATGGTATTCAGTGATACGAATAAACGCTCGGCGATTTCCTGGTTGCTAAGGCCTTCTGACATCAATGCCAATACTTCCCATTCGCGTTTGCTGATACCGATTTTTGATAATGTTTTTTCCTGGGGAATCAAATTTTCAGTTGGCCTGGTAATATAGATTTCTTTTTCGACGACAATGGTGCGCGTTTTCGGCTTCGCGAGTTTTATTGCCAGCCAAATACCCAGGCTGGTAAAGATGAGTGCGATGGCGCCGATATATATTTCGAAGGCATGGTTTACGATCAGGAAGCGAAACTCAAGCCATTTCAGCAATAATAGAACGGCGGCAAGTAGCACGCCATAGAAGACAATCAATTTATTTTTTGAAAAAATTTTGCCCATGTGGAAGGACTCCTATTTTCCGAAAAGATAGATAAAAATTCAAAATATTGGTATGCAAAGAAGGAATCAATCGATATTTCAGTAACCAGGTGGCCGACCTGTGACGGTCGGTCGACCACCTCTCATCGCAAGTCCGAAATAGCATAGAGTTTATTCCCCTCGATATAGTGTTGGGTAATGGCTGGTATGATAATTGAACGACTAATGATATGGCATTTCCGGAATCTCTGCCATTAACAATTGACCTTATTGTAAACTTTTAATAAAATAAATCATGAAAAAATTAATTGGCATTTTAATTATCAGTTTTATTGCTTGTAGCGCTTATTCTCAGGATACGACGATGAAAAACGGCATGACGACTATGAGTAAAATGAAGAAAGATTATTTCTTTATGAAAGACGGGAAGATGATGGCTACAAAAAACGGAGAAAGTACGGTAATGGTTAACAATGTCCATTTGACTAATGGTGCAACATTAAAAAGTGATGGCACAATCGAGATGTCGGATGGATCAACGAAGATGCTTAGGGAGGGCGAGATCATTGATATGGATGGCAAAATCGGGAAGTCCAAGAAAAAATGAAATAATAGTCTCTCAAGCGCGAGTGTTCAATCGGGTGGTAGAAATGCAATTTCAAATATAATGTATCGCCCGATTAACAACTCGTGCCTCAAATCGAATGTAATGCAAGTAATAATAAGTAAAACTTTTTAAAGAAATAAGATCAGCGCGTTCATGATTTTTTTCCCCGCTGAGTCACCGCCACATGCAGTTGCTCATTCATAAATTTACGCGGGACTCAGCGGTTAGAGAATTGCCATTATCGAAAATATTTTTTTGATTTCGATTTTTAAGCAGAATACCCGACAAATATAATTGTTGGTCTATAACCGCTGAGTCCCGCATCAGAGCGTAAAAAGCTGAGAGCGTATGGCGATGACTGAGCGGGGAAGAAAAAGGCATTCTAAAGTCTTGCATGAATAACGAAGTACGACGTGATCGTCACGGTATAAAATAAAAAAGGCCGTACTGTTCATTTGAAACAATTACGTGATTGTTCGCGCTTAAAATGTAGCAAAAAGATTCGCGGCCATAATTATCTCCTAATGGAAAGGTGACGTGGTCGAAATGGACGCCCTCGAATGTATGCATTAATAAATTTTTTTCAGTGGCATAAAAATAATATGCGCCATTTTGTTTTGTTATTGCAGTTACGGTTCCTGCATAATTTGGTATTGGATCGGACTGGTAAAATTTGTTCCAGGTCTGGCCGGTGTCTTTTGAAACATAAATGCCATCCACTTCTCCTGAATATAAATCGTCGTTATCATCTATAAAAAGCGAGAACATATGGTGGGCATCCGTTGACCATATATCGGCCCAGTTTTCACCGCCATCGGTTGATTTGAACAAATGATGATCTGAAATGGCGATCAACGTTCCATTTGACATTGACTGCGTATTGGAGAAACCGCCGTACGGGCCGGGTGCATTAGCCAGGTGCCAACTCAAACCTTTGTCGGCCGATATAAATAACCCCGAAAATGTCGGTAATAATAATTTACCAGATTTAGTGTACTGAAGGTTTTGACTTAGATTATCGATTGTCAATCCGGAGATTCTTTTTTCCCAACTTTGCCCACCGTCTGCGGAATAAAACACACCCGTGTTGGGAACGAAAATAAAAATCTCATTTGCTGGTGTTGTGATGATATTGTTGATGGCGTAATTGCCCTGGAATGTTGTCAATTTGTGCCAGGTTATGCCTTCGTCATCCGAATAATATGGATAATCCCCCGTACGATAGAATCCCAATACCCTGCCTGTTGGTTGTAATGCAAGTCCTGCAAAAGATGGGTTGAGTGGCAGGCAACCCGAACTATACCAACCTCTGCCTGGTGCAATGCCGGTAGCATTAACGACTACCGAATCCTGTGGTCGTTCTAATGAGTCGAGCAATATCGCCTTTAAAGACTGAGTGCCAATTGTGCTGTTCAATCTCCAGTAATAGGATATCTGCAGCACACTATTACCGGCATTTTTTCCAATTGGTATTTGTGTGGATTGAAGATTGTTGTCGCAATTATAAACTTGAAAACGGATGAAACCGTTTGAGAGAGTGTCATCGTCGTAAGTCAATTTGAAAAAGATATATTCTTTTAGTCCATTGCCGATTGTATCCGATTGGCCGCCGCCGGAAACAAGCGTAATTTTATAACGATGGGTTGAAGCAATGGATGCATGATCTTTTTTGCAGCTGATCGGCACCAATGCGATCAATAAGAGTAAGGAGTTTAGCAATCGGTTCATGTTATAGTAATGAATCTAAAGTAAGAAATGATACTCATATATCTGGGTTTTGGAATTGATTACTTCGTGAATATTTTAAAATTGTTATGAATATTTATTTTGAACGATCATCATACACGACCCCAATCCGGCGCGCGAGTGTTCAATCGGGCGTTGCACGAATTGCAGAATTGCATTTGTGCCGCCCGATTGAACACTCGCTGGAAGGGGAACTTTCAAGTGACTGACATATTATTAACTTTGCAATCTAAAATAACAATTTGTAACAACTTAAAAAACGATAAAATGAATACCATAATTACAATTCTACTTGTAGTGGCGGGCATCATTGCATTGCTGTTAATCGTTGCGCTTTTCATGAAGAGGGAACATTATGTTAATCGTGAAATTATCATCAATGCGCCCCGACAAAAAGTATTTGACTATTTAAAACTGCTCAAAAATCAAGACGAGTTCAACGAACATGCAATGGCTGCCCCCGACAGGAAAAGAGAATTCAAAGGAACAGACGGAACAGTTGGATATATTTATGCCTGGAGCGGAAATAAAAATGCCGGTGAAGGAGAAAAGGAAATTAAGAACATTGTTGAAGGGGAAAGAATTGAAACAGAAATTCGTTTTATAAAACCAATGGCAGCCACTGCCTCTATAATTATGGAGACGGAATCTTTATCCGATAATCAAACCAAAGTAATTTGGAGCAATGCCGGTACATTGAAATATCCTATAAACATAATGATACCAATGATGGAAAAACATGTAGTGAAAGATATGGATATTAGTTTGTCAACTTTGAAAAACATTCTCGAAAAATAATCATAACACTTAAAAACAACGAACCGCTAACATCGGCTTGATCCCGCCGCGGCGGGAATAAGCCACGAACCGTTAACGGTAAGCGTAAGACAGACCTCAAATGTTAATGATAAAATAAAAAATATTTAATTTTAAAAATTTAATTTTATAGACAATGAAAAGGATGTCATTGACGATAACACTGATTGTTACTTCGTTTCTATTAGGGTTCACTTTTAAGACAATAATATCTAACAAAAAAAATACAAAAATGAAAAAAGTAACAGGAATAGGGGGTATTTTCTTCAAATGTAAAGACCCAAAAGCAATTAACGAATGGTATAAAACACACCTTGGGTTTGACACAAGCCCATATGGAACAAGCTTTGAATGGCGTCAGATTGACGACAGTACTAAAAAGGGACTTACCCAGTGGAATCCTTTTGCAGAAAACACAAAATATTTTGAGCCTTCAACAAAAGACTTTATGATAAACTATAGAGTAGAGAATTTAGAAGCATTAGTTGAAGAATTAAGAAAGGAAAACGTAACTATCGTAGACAAAATTGAAACATATGATTATGGAAAATTTGTTCATATTTTAGACGTTGAAGGAAATAAAATTCAATTGTGGGAGCCTAAAGATTAGAATATGATTAAATTGTTGGTCGACGAACGAAATAAATAATTCAAAACAAATCTAAAGGCTGGAAGGGGGGAAGAAGGAATCAATCAGGATTTCAGTAACCAGGTGGTCGACCTGTGACGACCGGTCGACCACCTCTCATCGCAAGTCGACCACCTTTCTTCCCCGCTGAGTCTCCGCCATACGCACTTATATCCTCTTTCAATTTCCGCGGGACTCAACGGTCAGTGACGAGCCAACTATTTAATAATCTGAATTCCTGTATTGCGACGGCGAGTCCCGCGTAAGTTCACAATTCAAAGTCTCTGATGCGGAGACTCGCCTGAGAAGTGGAAGGTCTATTCCAACCACTAAAGAGTGTTCAGATAATTATGATAAATTCAGTCCATTGCCCGCTCGCACTAGACATTTTTATTTCTCCGCCGTGCGCCTTAATCAAATCATAGCTCAAACTCAATCCCAGTCCCGTTCCTTGTCCTGCGGGTTTCGTAGTGAAAAATGGTTGAAAAATTTTATCTGCGATCTGTTGCGGTACGCCGATACCATTATCCTTTACCCTGATCTCAGTTTTATCGCCGTTTCTTCTGGTGCTTACTAAAATTACCGGATTATAGTGCTGATCTGCTGATTTCTGTTTTTCTTTTACTGCATACAAAGCATTATTGTATAAATTCAACAATACCCTGGAAATATCCTGGGTCACAATATTTATTTTTCCAACACCGGGATCAAAATCTGTTTGCAGGTCTACATTAAAAGATTTGTCCTTTGCTTTCATTCCATAATAACTCAATCTTAAATATTCGTCTGCTAATGCATTGATATCTGCCAATTCTTTTTGTCCTGTACCGGAACGCGAGTGTTCCAGCATATTTTTTACGATACTCCCGGCACGTTTGCCATGATGATTTATTTTTTCAAGATTTTGTTTTATATCATTAGCGATAATAGTAGCTTCTTTTTGGTTGCCGGTTGCAAGTTCTGACTTCATTTCATCGATCAATTCATTGCTGACCTCCGAAAAATTATTTACAAAATTTAATGGGTTTTGTATTTCGTGGGCGATACCAGCTGTGAGTCCACCGAGCCATGCCATTTTCTCTGATTGAACCAATTGCGCCTGCGTTGATTTGAGATTGGCCAGTGTGGATTCAAGAAATTTATTTGTCTTTTGTTTTTGCAAGTTGTTTCGATACAGAATGATTGCAATTAATAAAAACACTGCAGCACCTGCCATCAATCCGTATTGCCTGATTTGACTTCTGTATGTTGCTTTTGCGGACTCGATATTTCTTTGCCGCTCCTGCTCATTATAGGTGAGCGTTTGCAGCGCTTGTAATTTTTCACTGCTGTATAAACTGTCTTTTGCTGCCGCCGCGATTTTGTGGTAGTCAAAAGCCTTTCGAATATCTAATGGTTCATAGATTTCTGACAAAATTGTAGCGGCGTATAATTGACTTGATTTGTTGGAAGTCTGTTCTGCAATCGCGAGTCCTTTTCCTGCATAAGAAATGGCAGAATCCGTTTGTTTCAACCTTACAAAAACCTGCGCCATATTGCTATATACCAAGGAACCGGTACGGTGATCATTTATGTGCATAGATATTTCGGCGCATTGACGGTAATAATTTAATGCAAGATGATAATTCCCCAATTTTGACTGGATGCGGCCGATGATATTGAGCAGTGTTGTTTTCACATTAGGAAAATTAAACGTATCCACAATTATTTTGGCAAGCTCCTCATGATACATTGCGGAATCGAGTTGATTTTTTTCCTGAAAAGTTTGCCCGATCAGCATTTCGGCGATGGCTATTCCTCGTTTATCATTGGTTCTTTTAAACATCAGCAGGCCTTGTCGCTGGTAATTTAGTGCGGTGGAATAATCTTTCAGATCCCTATAAATATTTCCGAGCCTGACCATACTTAGTCCGCCTTCATTATCCAGGTTATAATCGCGCGCAATCTGCATTACTTTTAAATGCAGCTCCATAGCAACGGGTAAATTCCCTTTTTCCCGATATAGAAAAGCGATGTGATTCATGGCCGATGCTTCACCTCTTTTATAATTGATTTGTCGCGATAATGTAAGCGCCTGCTGCGCATATCGCATAGCGGTGTCAGCATTTGCGAACAAGTATTGAAAAGCCAGTTCGGATAAAATGAGTGCGCGACTGCTATCCCGGGTTGTTGTACTCAGCTCTTTTTGTAAACTATCAATTTGGCTATTTTGAGCAACTGCTATATTGCAGGAAAGAATAAGCAATAAATAAAACAAGTATTTCATAAATCATTTTAGGTGCATGCGGTGGAATCTGATTCAAATTTAACGCAATGATTGTAGTTATAGCCACCATTCCTCGAATTGGCTGTCGCGAAGAAAAGTTTATCGAATACTAAAGAAGTATAACTTTGCCCTAACTTTTCTTCCCCGCTGAGTCTCCGCCATACGCACTTACAACCTCTTTCAATTTCCGCGGGACTCAGCGGTCAGTGACGAGTCAACTATTTAATAATCTGAATTCCTGTATTGCGACGGCGAGTCCCGCGTAAGTTCACAATTTTCAAAGTTTCTGATGCTCGCCTGAGAAGTGGATGATTTGATGTCCGATGTTCTTCTTTATATTAATTGCTAAATCGTTTTAGTTTGCCTGCCATTGAACTTTCGGGAACTCAAACTGATCTTCTACTATTGAATGGATCAACCGGGAGGGATCGGATTTGTACAATTATTAGAATATGCTTTTTTTTGTTATTTTTATAGCAAATGTTACCAGATGATACCCGAAGTAAAATTAAGAATATCACTGCAGGAACTTTCATCGAGGGGCAGCAGGATAATTGCACAACAATCAGGAATCTCTTATGAGCAAGCTATCCTACAAGTACAACAGTTAAGTCAGACTTCGAAAGTAAAGCAATCATTAAAAAAGAGTAGGCTCAGTTCATAAAGAAATATATTTCCGAAAGCGATTTTCTTCCCGCTGAGTCTCCGCCATACGCACTTATATCCTCATTCAATTTCCGCGGGACTCAGCGGTCAGTGACGAGCCAACTATTTAATAATCTGAATTCCTGTATTGCGACAGCGAGTCCCGCGT